>Ga0066662_10000274_pt1 | contig 22366 bp, 16 predicted proteins | sample GraSoiAngelo_111_FD_133939 | JGI IMG/M metagenome (GOLD analysis project Ga0066662, IMG submission 133939) | Grasslands soil microbial communities from the Angelo Coastal Reserve, California, USA - 14_0903_12_40cm | ecosystem: Environmental > Terrestrial > Soil > Grasslands | place: USA...
AGCGTGTGGTCAATCAAGCTCGCCCAGTCTCGCGCGGAAGCAGTTTGACCCAGAACCAGACCAATGCGCGCCGCGCCCGCATCCACAATCCTGTGCATACGCTCAGGGCAACGATTGAAACACTCGTTCGTGCAACCGCAGAGCGCGGCCTGTTCATCCTGGTCGCCGTTCAGACGCGCGACTATAACGTCCGTTATCTGCTCTACAAGATGCTCCAAATCACCGTTATGTGAATATGGCATTGCTACATACCCCTGGGTTGAATTACCGCAATCTTTCTAATGGCTATTTTAGCACGGCTGCTTAATGATGCCGACAACTATGAATACTCGTGTCAACTACAGCACGACAAATAGCGATACGCTTAGGTACCCGCTTCTTAAATCTTCGGCTATGCTTTTTCAGGACTCGGTTCTGATCTCTTCCCTTTCGTCTGCGATCTCCTGGGATGCAACCCCTCGACTCTGGCAACCCTGAATGAATACCTTGAAACTCTCGGCGTGATTGCGATTAATGTGCTGAGTATCCCCACAGAATCCTCTCCCGGACTGATGTGCTTTTGTAGAAACTCCTTCACGCGCGTCCAATCCGGCTGCGAGTGAATCTCAGGGTTATAATCCAGATCGTCCAAAAAGCTATGTAAAGAGCCGGGCTTCTCCTTCTTCGGATATTTCTCCAACTGCTCAATGAAGTACAACGAGATTGAGGGCGCGCCAGTAATAATTCCGAGCAATATCATCACAGCTTCGTACTCGCCGACGCGTCCATGCTTTCCAAGAAAGGTTTTCAGTTGCGCTGGACGCATACCGACTTTGATTAGCCTGTAGCAATTGAGAAATCTCTTGACGGAGCGAGGGCTGCGACCGATTAGCGGCGTCAACTCTTTCATATACTTAATCTCTTTATCACTAAGCTTTAAGCTCTGCGGCTCAAGGTCTATCTCCTCGTCGTCATTGCCCGATGCACCTTCGCCATTCCGAGAGCTGTCGGGTTTCCCGTTGCCGCCAGTAGCTTCGGATATGGCATCTGAGACAATGCCCACACCAGTCTTAGCGGCATCACCCGGAATCTCTATTAACGGTTCTCTCTGCCTGAAACCTCCCGCCACAGCGCTTGCTTGTTGCGAAGAATAGGAAAGCACGCTCGTTTCCATAGAGGCTACTTCGGTCGGCGGCTCTTGATTCTGTTCCGCTTCAAATATCTTTTGATCCACTTTCACCGTATCTATCTTCTTCGCTTCAGCCCGTGTCTGCACGACCGAAGGTTTTACGCTCCCCTCTACCTGTTTCTCGCTCGAATCATCCCGACTCTCTTTCGTCAGACCTTCCAGAAGATTCTTACACGCATCATCTTCCATAGGTTTTAGCCAGAACGGAATCTGAAAAATCTTTTCGAGATAATCGTGCGGTGTGGCCGATTGAGGTTTGCTCTTTACTTGTTGCTCATCCTCCGCCTCGTCATCTTTTATCTCATCCTCTTCTTCACCGCGCAGCCATTCGTAGCTCTCTTGCAACGAACGCGTGACCCAGCGCGCATCAACGCCTACGACGACGACGAAGAGCGGGAACGCCAGCAGCAGGTGAATGGCCTGCAAGACCTGAACTACACGTTCCGGCGGGCAGCGATCCAGATCGTCTATGTAAAGGATTATACGGTTGATCGTCTCGTCATCGCTCGCCCCGTTTCCTTTGCGCTCTTCCTCGCGCTGCTGGCTAAAGAGGTCCGCGAGCTTTTCAAAGTCGCGCCGTATAAGCGCGAGCACGCCCAGATGCTTTCGATAATCATCGCTCGCTGCGCGGTCCTGAATGAATTTACCAAGCCGTTGGACGGCAGAGCTTTGTTTGATCTCGGCTTTGATCTCCTCGACCCGGCGTTGCGCCGCCGCAAGCTCGCGCAGCGAAGCATCCAGCTTTGTCTGTAGCACCTTGAGTTCCTGCTGATGAGAAGCAATCTGCTCGGCATGTTCGGCGCGGACCTGAGCTTTTTGCTCATCGACCTGCTTATCCACCTTCTGCTTCATCTTTTCAACTCTCTGAGACCATTCGGACATCCACGCAACCTGCTGCCGAATCCAATGCGCCCCGGTGGTCAGGAGAGTCGCCACGCCGCCAACGACTGCCGACAGATTACTGATCTGCGGCGCAAGCCATCTTGTCAGTAGAGCAATGATTAGACCCAAAACGGGTGCGCCAATCAGGATTATTAAAAGGCTAACGAATCGCTTTTTACGGTCCGCCGCCTTAAGAATCGGAGTCAATATCTTGCTGCCACGCACCAGAACAGACTGCGCCTCTGCCAACGCCGCCTGTATGTCCCTCGCCGCATGGCCCACTTGACCTACGCCCGCCGCTTTCAGCACTTCGTCAATGTCATGCCGAGTCTGTGAATCAAGGTCAACCCTCAGATCGATACCGGCGAGGATGTCTTCTTTAGACAGTTTGGATAAATTCTCTATCTTCTCTTTTTGCTGTCTTTCAATCTCTTCTATCTCTTCTTGTTTGGTCTTAACTTTCTCTTCGGCTAATTCTACTGCTTTGTCAGCTTCCTGCTTTGCATTTTCTTCACCTAAAAGTTTGTTGAGCAACTCCTCCTGACGTTTCTTTAGAATCTCCTCGTCATCCTCTTTAGACATTCTCAGATTTTGGAAGATATGTTCGACCAGACTCGCCCATAGATTGCCTTCGATGTAGTGCCATGCGTTGAACTCGATCTGCACAATATTTTTGTAGTAGCCGATCTTATTCTGCGGCTCGCCCGCTGCGCGCGCTCTGCGCGAGAGCTTTTCCACGCGCACCTTCATCTGTCGCATGAAATGTGTCTTGCCCGATCCCCAGTCTCCGAAAAGACCTATGGAGAGCGGCGGCTCAACGGTCCACGCCGCGACGAGCGATGCGAGCGCATTGACATCGGACGTGATGCCCAACAGGTCTTCGCCTAACCAGTAGTCTGTTAAAAACCCCGCCAGCGGCGCGCGGAAATTTTCGTCGTCAGAAGGAGTTTCAGCCGGAGTTTCATGAGCGACCTCTTCTGTCGTTTCGCTCGTTTCTTCCGGTAGAAGGATAGTGCGCCATGCATTTATGTCATCAGTAGGCAAGAGCGTATCAGAGATATATTGAAAGAACCTTTCGCGCAGCTTCTGCACATCCATGCCAAAACCCGACAGGCTTTCTGCCGCGCCCGTGCTACCACCGTCAGGTTTATAATCAAGCAACGCTGCGAACAGGTGGCGAGTGTGTATTGATCCTACCTCGGAATGAGTCGTTTGCTTGCTTATGCTCTCCGCGCGTCCCAACACTCCCAGTAAGTCGGAGCGAATTAGTAAAGCAGGATTTTTTGAGGCTGTGTAATCAATCACTCCGTCTGTCGAGGAATAGCTTGCTTTCGGAAAAGCAATTCCTAACAGACTCAGATACTTATCCTTTCCCAATTCCTCCAACTCCCGCCAGAAGAACTGCGCCGTCGTGAAAGGTTCTAGTTGGGCGCGTCCCATTTCTGCCATCGTCAATAACAGACATGAGATGGTGACCTGAGGTGGTTCAAGCACCATGAAGCTCGCCAGCGAGCGCGCTCTTAGGGTAAGTTCCTTTACATTGCGGGAAAAATCGAACTGACCGTTAAGTTCTTCAATGGGCAGCAGTTCGTCTTTGCTGCCCACGCTTCTCGTTAGACTACTCGATGAGCCTAGCTTATCGGTTGACGCGGCAGGTGATGGTGGCGTCGAAGGCGGCTTGTAAGCATTAGCGGTTTTGCTTCTAGACTGTGAGGGTGGATGCGAGGGCGTGCCGATAGCAAGTTTAACTACTTGATCAGCCGCTTCCTTTAAGAGTCTGTCCTGCTCGCCCCCTTCACGCCCCATAATTGGCTTTCCATCTTTAGGGAATGGCTGAATCCGCTTAAGCCAACTTATTGCCTCCCACTTGCAAGGTCTGAGCAAGATAGGGAAGATACGCAAGCCGCGTTGCTGCGCGGCTTCCAGCAATTTATGAACTTCTTCGTTAGTAACCCATTCCGACGCCAGATAGTCAGCGGAGACGAGTAACACGGCTAACTTCGCCTGTGAAAGGTTAGCTTGAATTACAGAATGCCATTGTTGAATGCCTGATCTAATTTCAGAGTGCCATTGTTGAATGACAAAGAGTCTATCATTCCAGATGGAGATGTTTTGCGCTTCCACCGATTGGTTCAAAAGCTTATAAAGGCGGCCTCCCCAACTTTCATCATTATGGCTGTAGTTGATGATAACTAGCGGCGAGGTTGAACCGGTTATATTAAGGTCAGACATTGCATCCTCCTGAGAGCGTGGGTCAAAAGAATTGCCAAGTTGGTCTGGCTGGATTGTACACTTTGTTGCGCAAGGATGGATAAGGAAATGCGCGCCTGTGCCGGAATGGTTCGGTCAGAAGCCTGCGATTCGGCATTCGATACAACCAGACTTATAGCTTGAGATCGTCAGGAACAGTATTGCCGCTCAATCGCTTTTATCTTAGCGACGCGCTTCTTGTGGCGCTCTTCGCTTATCTCTATGGAAAGCCAGGCATGGACGATCTCGCGCATCTCTGCGCTCGTGATGGTTTTGCTTCCGAGCGTGAGGACGTTCGCGTCGTTATGCTCGCGCGAATTTTTGGCGACGGCAACTGAGTAACAGGCCGCTGCGCGAACGCCCGGGACTTTGTTGGCGGTCATGGCAGAACCTACGCCAGCGCCGTCTATGATGATGCCCACGTCAGCATGATGGTCCGCAACGGCGCGTGCGACCGCGTGAGCGAAGTCTGGATAATCAACCGCGTCTTCAGAATTTGTCCCGTAGTCTCGCACGCGATGGCCTAGCTCTGTCAGGAAATTTTTGAGTCCTTCCTTCATCTTGAAGCCGCCGTGGTCAGCGCCGACGGCGACCATCTTCGTTTCGCGCGAGCCACGGCGCGGGACGCGGCGAACCAACTCTATGCGACGCTCGCGCACGATGTCTGCGGCCAGCGGCGTCAGGTGCGCGCCTTCGGCTATGCGCAAACGTGAGCCTTCCTCAAGGCCACGCACGTCCGCCTCCGTAATCACCATCTTAGACGACTCGTCGCGCGTAAACTCTTTTTGAGAATCTTGTGCTTCTTCGGGCGCAGTGTTAATGAAGCGGGTCGGAACCGAATAAGATTGCGCGGATGCTGCGCCCGTTGTTGCCGCAGAAGATGAACTGCCCGCCGCTTCCTCTTCGTCAGGCAACGCGTTGGCAAGCACGTCGCGCACAAGCGCTCGCACGCGGTCTCGTGTTGTATCGTCAGTCATAAAAGATTTGTTAGTAGTCAGTTGTCAGTGATCAGTTGTTTATTTTTTACAACGGACAACTGACTACTGACAACTGACAGCTTTCAAGCATTTCGTAAATCTAAAAGTCTTCCAGCGTAGGCCGTCACTTTGTTCTGCTTCACTGTGAAATCCACCCGGCCAAGATAGATGCCGCTCTTGCCGACTTGGAAGATTATAGTCTCGCCGCCCGAAGGCGTCTTTGTGACCACGGGCTGCTGCATGAAGGTGTGCGTGTGGCCGCTGGCGATAAAATCTATGCCGTCAACCTGCGCAGCAACCTGCGTGTCGCCAATCTCGTTGCCTTTTGGATTCGGATAGTAGCCCAGGTGTGAAGCGCAGATGACCATAGCGCAGCGTTCATTCTCTCTAAGGACGCGGACTGCGCCGCGCGAGACCTTCACAGGGTCGTGATAGGTTATGCCTTTGAAATTCTCAGGCGTAATCAATCCAGTAGGACTTATGCCAAGACCGAAAACGCCGATCCGCACGCCAGCAAGCTCGCGCACGACGTAAGGCTTGACGCGACTCTCAATCGCAGTGCCGCGCACGTCGTAGTTGGTCGAGACGAAATCAAAGTTAGCGAACTTCATTGCGGCGGCAAGTCCATCAACGCCGTTATCGAAATCGTGATTGCCGAGCGTGCCTACGTCGTAGCCAATCGCGGACATGGATTTGTATTCAACTTCGCCCTTGTAAAAATTGAAGTAGGGCGTGCCCTGAAAAGCATCGCCTGCATCAATCAATAGTGTGTTCGGGTTCTCCGCGCGAATGCGTTTGACGAGAGTTGCGCGGCGCGCGACTCCGCCTTTGCCCGCGTTCCTGTCGTTCGCAGGCAGCGGGTCAATCTGCGAATGAACGTCGTTCGTATGAAGAATCGTAACAAGCGTCTCGTCTTTGCCCGGTTCGAGCAGCGGAGCGGCGAAGGCTGAGAATGAATCTGTCAAGAATGAAGATGAGAGAATTTGCGGCGCTAGAGCTAGGCTTGCGCCGCCCGCGATTGATGCGCTAAGGAATTTGCGTCGTGTTGTCATTATTGCGGCTCCTCAGTCTTTGACTCGCTCTTGTCGAAACGGAAACGACCGTCGAGCGTGGGCTTAATCGTGCGCCCTGCTGCGGTCTCTGCTTTAACATAATCCATCACGGCGTCGCGCATGGTTAATCCCAGAGGGTGAATGTTCTTCGCCTCTTTCAACATACTGTAATCGCCGCCGCGCTCAACCAGATAATCAATCGTCACGATTGTGTAGGTTGCATTGGGGTCAATCTCTTTCTCATTATCTCTATCGCCAAATTTTACGCTGACAAGCTCGTTCTCTTTCTTGTCATTCGTTCGATAAGTGATGCGCGCGCCGGATTGAGCGTCGCGGTGTGAGACTGCGATTTTCAGAAAGCGCAGCAACTGTTCGCCCGTTAGGTCCAGCGAGACCAGTGCGTTCTCGAAAGGCAGTAGCTCGTAAATATCGCTGGCCTTCAAATCGCCTTCTGTTATCTGATTCTTACGCAAGCCGCCGCCGTTTGTTACGGCTAGAAGCACCGGCTTGCCGAGTTTCGCTTGCGCGCGATTGCGCAGCGCGTCTGCTACGAAGTTGCCGAGCGAGCCTGCGCCCATGCCGCCCTTCTTCAATTCGCCCGAAAGCTTTCCTATTGTCTCATCAAGGGCGCGAACCTTCGCGGCGTAAGGAGCTATGACAGCTTCGACCGCCGGATCGTCCTTAATGCTCTCGTCAATTGCGCGCTCCGATGCTTTGACATGAATGTCGAGCGGCTTCGTTTGAGGCGTAGAACTATTCGCGTTGCCACTTGCAGGCGTGGGCGTCGGACGCGCGGTGGTTGTTGCGCTTCCCTGCTGCGCCTGCGCGAGTGTAGCAATCAGGCAGAGAAGAATCGCGGCAACCGAGCAAGTGAATCTAATTCTATATTTCACTATCATTCCTTTCGATAACGGCGGTCAGTGGTCAGTTGTCCGTTGTCCGTTGTAAAAAATGAACGACGGGCAACTGACTACTGACGGATGGACCGCTTTTCAGCATTGACCTCTGGGAGGAGCTTGAATAGTATGTCGCAACCGCGAGCGCACACGCAAACGCTCGCGTCGCTTTATCCAATAAACCAATTTTCTCTACTGGAGGCCATCTTGTCCACTTCAACTGCAAAGGCTCACTCGGAATTCAACAACCAAAACCTTGAACAGCTTATCTCCGAAGAGCAGATCAGAGAGCGCATCAAAGAGCTAGGCGAGGAGATCGCCCAAGACTACGAAGGCAAGAATCCTTTGCTCATAGGAGTTCTGAAAGGCGCTTGTATTTTCATAAGCGATCTGCTGCGTGCCATAGACATAAAGCTGGGCATAGAGTTCATGGCAATCTCAAGCTATGGCTCTTCAACGCGCACGTCCGGCGAAGTTCGCATCATAAAAGATTTGGATGTGCCTATTGAAGGGCGCGACATTCTGGTCGTAGAGGACATTATTGACACAGGCTTGACGCTCAGCTACCTGCTCGCCAACCTGAAATCGCGCGGCGCTACAAGTGTTAAGCTCGTCGCACTTTTAGACAAGCACGAAAGGCGCGAGCGCGAGGTTGAGATAAACTATCTGGGCTTTTCCATTCCGGACGCTTTCGTCGTAGGCTACGGACTAGACTTCGCCGAGCGTTATCGCAATCTGCCTTTCATAGCTGTACTAAAAGACCCTGAAATGCAGTAACAGGTGGCGAGTGACGAGATAAAAGCTTTCGGCTTGTCACCAGTCACTCTTCACTCGCCACTGCTTTAAGAAAGCTATTGCCCGCAGTCAATTTCAATCCGAAGTTGTCAGCAATCGTTTGGCCTATGTCCGAGAGCGAAGATCGAATACCTAAATCAACGCCCTTGCGTGCGCTCTTGCCGAAGACTATGAGCGGCGCATATTCGCGCGTGTGGTCCGTTCCGCGAAATGTCGGATCATTGCCGTGATCGGCAGTGATTATAAAAACGTCCCGCTCGCCCATCGCATCTTCAATTTCAGGAAGACGCGAATCGAAATGCTCAAGCGCGCGTGCGTAGCCTTCTGTGTCGCGGCGATGACCGTAGAGCATGTCGAAGTCAACGAGGTTCGAGAAGATTAGACCGCGCCGCGCCTGCTTCAGAGCATTGACGGTCTGGTCAATAGATTGGTCGTTGTTCTTCGCAGTTAAATCCAGAGTCACGCCCACCGCATCATAAATCGAAGCGACCTTGCCGATGCATACGACATCTAGTCCGGCTTCATTCAAAGCTGCCAGAAGATTCTCTCGCGGCGGAGGCACTGCGTAATCGTGGCGATTCTCCGTGCGGCGAAATGCTCCGGGCGAGCCTATGAAGGGGCGAGCAATTACGCGTCCCACTTCATCATCGCCGCGAAGGATGTTTCGCGCCGTCTCGCAGATTTCGTAGAGGCGCGGGACGGGGATGACCTCTTCATGCGCTGCGATTTGAAAGACCGAGTCGGCGGAGGTATAGACAATCGGCTTGCCCGTGCGAACGTGCTCCTCGCCAAGCTCCTTTATTATCTCCGTGCCCGAAGCAGGAACGTTGCCGAGTATGCCCGGAACTTTCGCCTCTTTGATGAACCTGTCAATAATCTCCGGCGGAAAACCGTTCGGGTAAGTCGGGAATGCACGCTCTAAAATAATTCCAGCCATCTCCCAATGGCCTGTCGTCGTGTCTTTGCCGTTCGAGCGAAGAGCGCAACGTCCGAAGCATCCACGAGGATTATCAACTGGCGGAAGATGCTTCAGCGGACGAATATTTCCCAAGCCATAGCTTTGCAAATTCGGAAGCCGAACTTCGCGCGAGGCTAGTATGTGGCCGAGCGTGTCGGAGCCAGCATCGCCCCAATCAGCAGCATCCGGCATCTCACCTATGCCCGCGCTATCAAGCACAATCAGAATCATCCGGTCAAAAGCATTTTCCTGACTCATCAATCTGTAAGCCTCTCCCTGAGTTTATCGTTCCCTCTCTTCATTAACTTTTCGGCGCGTAGTAGCCTTCTCGCGCACGGACCTGCGCGCCGCCGTTATTGACGCCTTTGACTTCAACTTTGATCGCGCGAAAGCGTCCGTCGTGCACTTTATTGGTCGGGTAGTAGCCTAGACTGTACTGCGTGCCTATCTCGTTTGCGACTTGAGCGAAGGCCGCGCGTGCATCACGCAAGTTGGCGGTTGGAAAAGTTTTTCCGCCCGAACCTTGCGCAAGATCATTCATCTCACGGCGCGCAAGTGTGTAGAGGCTGCGGCTAATCTGCATACGCTCGAACGGTCCCATGCGGCAAAAATCGTCGAAGCTTGCGGCGTCTGCGCGCGGGATGAAGATTCTGCGGTAGCGCTCAAGCTGTGTTTTTGAGAGACGAAGTGTGCCGTACTGCTGGCAGTCCTGCATAAGCCGGTCTTCAACAAAATCTTCCGTGTTGACTTGAACGAAATAGCAAGCCACGCCTGCACGCCCAAGTTGCGCACGAACGTCTGAGAAATCCGAGCCGCTCGTGGAATCAACGCCGTCGGTTAAAGCCACGATTGCGCGACGCCCACGAACATCATCGCGCGGCGGATCACGAAAAACGTCCTCAGAGATTTTCATCAACGCATCGTAGTAGGGCGTCCCGTTGCTTGCGCCCATCTTTTCAAGAGCCGCTTGCAGGGCATCGCGGTCGTTCGTCAGTCTTGAGAGAACATCAACGGTCGCAAGGCCGTTTGCGTCTTCCGAAGTGCTGTTGAATGCGACGATTGCAACGCGGTCGCCGGGGCGAAGTGCGTCTATAAAGGCGCGTGCTGCGCGGCGAATCAGTCCGAGTTCGTCGCGCGTTGAGCCTGAAGTGTCCAGCAGAAGCACAACCTCGAAAGGCGCTTCGGTCGTCGAAAAGTTACTTATCTTCTGCGGGTGTCCATCTTCGTACAGCACAAAGTTCTCCGCGCGCAGATTGGCGAGCGGGTGCCCCGTGCGGTCCGTCACAACAGCCGGGACAGAGACAAGCTGCGTCTCAACGCGCACGACATCGCCATCATTAACTTCATCGCCTGCTTGCGAAGGCTCGGACGAAGTTCCAGCCGAAGTGGTCTGCGGCGTCTTCGCATCGCTTCCGACGCGGCGTGGTCTCTGTTGCTGATTCGCCTGCGGAGTCTGCTGCGCGCTCGTAACCACAAGCCCGCCGAGAAGCGCGACCGATGCGATGATGAGCAGAGCGGCGCGCGTCATCCGTCTGCCGTTTCCGTTTGCCAGAGTTTTCTTCATAGCTCTAAACTCTCTAGTAGAAGCGTTAGGTGCGGAATAAATATAGCCGCAAACGCGGTCTCAGTGAAAGAGCGCGGGCGCGATTTTTTAAAGGAGCGAATAGAATGTCTGTAATAGGAAGGCTGGACGAACAGGTTGACGAAGTTCTCATCAGACCGCTTTCCAAGAAGGATAAGCAGGAGACTGAACGGGAGAACGAGAAGCAAGAGTTGCGCGAACCTATTGAAGAACGTGCGGAGAAACAGGATCGAAAGCATGATGAACTTCCCGTCTGGCTGCTTTAGAGTGCGCCTTTGAATTACAACTCATGCTACTTCGATATCCATTCAGGTACGTGGAGCGGTTTATTCCAATCGCCGCCATCTACTGTCTCAAATCTACCATCCCCATCCTCATCATAATAAATTAAGTATCCTACTGTTCCGACTTCATGCCCTGGCTCAGCGTAAGGCGTTTCCAACACTTTATAAGAGAACTTGTGTCCATTGACATCATATTCCCACACTTCACTAACCCTAATTCTGAAAGCGTCTGGTCTGTCATCAGGCGGGAAATTCATAACTTGACCGGGATATTTATGAAGATAGTGTGTTTCAAATACCTTTGCTGACCTGTCCGTGCGAATCTTCACTTCATGACGAGATTCTTCCACATCAAATTTAGAAAGATTAGGTAAATTCCATCCCGCCGCCCTTTTATAAATAGTTCCTTCGACAGTGTAATCAACTTGTCCTTGTGAATTATTCGAGGAATTGTTTTGGGCTTGACCTGAAGATTTGGCATTGCAACTTAATGCGATAGCAGCAAGCGCAATTATGAGGAAAATCTTTGAGAGTTGAATGTTCATATTTATCATCATGGGCAATCTAACTATCTACTAAAACTCTTCTCGCTTCAGTTCAACGTAAAGAAATCTCGTATACGGCGAAGCAGGTCGCCCTGTGTGTGGGACATGCGATTGCGCTTGGCCTCTTCGTTCAGTCCGTCGCGCACGGCCTCAAGCTCTACGCGGCGGCGCGCGAGTATGTGCGAGATGTCTTCGGCGATTTCGGGGCGGCGTTGCAGTATGTCCTGAAAACTCTTCTTGTCCAGGCGATAGCATTCAACGTCCGTCTGCGCAATGACGGTCGCGGCGCGCGGCTCGCCCGTCATCAAACTCATCTCGCCAAAAAAATCGCCGGTGTGAAGCGTCGCAACGTGCTTGCTCAAATTGCCGTCGGCTGAGATGCGGACCTCTGCGTCGCCCTCCGTTATGATGTAAAGCCAATGAGCCACAGCGCCCTGTCTGGTCATAGCTTCGCCGCGAACGAACGGAGCGACAGTCATGCGCTCGGCCAGCGAGCGGCGCTCGTCATCCGTCAGCGTGTGGAAAAGCTCAACCCGCTGAAGCGTCTTAACCCGCTGCTCAATCTCTTCTGCACGCTTACGCTGCCGCCTGTGCTCATCGTCTTCGGTGATGAAGAGCGTCTGCGCCGGAATCGAAAGTTGAATGCCCGCGCGTCGTAGAGCGAAATAGATGCGCTGGCGCACGACGGAATCCGTTGGGTCTGTGAGCGCGAGGTCCGTTAGCCAGTAGCGAACGGCGTAGCTGATGTAGCTCTCTTTGAAGTCCGTGACGATGCACTGCGGTGGAGGTTCGCTTGCGACATTCTCAATGGGTTCGGCACACAAAGCTGTCACGACCGCTTCGATCACATCTGTCGGCGCGAACCGAAAGTCAACGTTGAAATAGACCCATTGACGATGTTGTCGGGGCGCACCTGTGCGTCGTGCAAGCAGCAGCACCTGGCCTTTCATCAACACACTGTTCGGTATGACCACAGTGTCCCAGTTGCGCGTCTCAATAGAAGTCTGACGCCAGCGAATCTCTACGACGCGCCCCTCTTGCTGGTCAACTCTTACCCAATCGCCAACGCTTATAGTGCGCTCCATCTGCAAGGCCATGCCGCCCATGACGTTTCCCAGAGTGTCCTGAAGCGAGAAGCCAACGACGGCCGTGATGACGGCGGATGTCGCAACGATTCCTGTCAGATCAACTCCGCTGCGCGAGAGTAGGGTGATTGCGACGATGATGTAAGAGAAGGCTATCAGCAGATCGCGCAATATGCGCGGCGGCTTCAACTTCACAGCGCCGAGCAGAACGTCGAAGATGACAACGCTAGCAATGTTGATTATCGCAACGCATAGGATGAAGAGCGCGGCCCAGCGAACCCAGCGAAAGGCGGTGCTCGTGGCAGGATCAGAGCCGTAATAGACGAGGGCGGCTGCAAAGAAGACTCCGAAGATTGAGAATAGAAGAAGAAGCGTTGCGACACGTATGCGCCTGCGCTCTGCCGGAACGAGTGCTGAAAGAATGAGCGCAAGCGCAATGAAACCCAGCGCGAGCCAGTGGAACGCGCCGCCCACGCCAGCCACCATTTGTACGACTTGCCAGAAACTCGAATGTTCCATCAGAAATCTTTGATAAAGCAAATAAGGAATGTTAACGGCGTGCAGTAACAATCAGGCTCACATTCTCACATGGCTTCAGCCGGGTGTAAATGCAAGTCCTTTAATTCTCTCAACCGTTTCAACGGTTTATTAGGCAAACAAGCCGAGCGCGATTGATAAACCGTTGAAACGGTTAAATGAGAACGCTACGGCCTTGTCAATCACACGGCTCGAAGCCGTGTGTGTGAATGAGAGCAATGTGCGAACACGACTTACTTAATCATCGTACCCGTTCTATTCCACCGCGTGTTACTGAAGAAGTCAAAAAGAGGGTTTCCGCTCGACGGCTTGCTCTCGTCGTAAGACCAGTAAACGAACATGGCGCGGCCTACGACCAGATCGCGTGGGACGAAGCCCCAGACGCGGCTGTCCGCGCTGTTGTTTCTATTATCGCCCATGACGAAGTAGTAGCCTTCTGGAACTGTCTTGTTAAAGCCGCTATCTAAAGGTCGCTGGCTGTAATAGACCGAATACGTCTCGCCTTCTTTATGCGGTGTATCATCTTTAGTTTCGAGTGCTTTATTGTTCTCAAGCTCAGTCGTGCGAGGGTCGTCTTCGTGATCCAGCGCAGCGATGCGATGCTCCGGCAACTCCTGTCCGTTGACGAAGACGCGATCACCGCGAACCTCTACATGATCTCCCGGAAGACCTATGACGCGCTTAACGTAGTTGGTTTTGTAAGGAAGATTATCGGGCCTCAGGTCGCCTTCCCTGTCGTTTGGATTGCCCGGATATTTGAAGACTATTATGTCGCCGCGCTTTATCTCGCGCTGCGGCAGGAACGGGAGCGGCTTGCCGGGCGCGAAGATGAACTTATTGACAAGCAGGTGATCGCCAATGGTGATCGTGTTCTGCATTGAGCCTGTAGGGACTTTGACGGCTTGCACTATGAAGGTCATTCCGAAGAGCGCCATGATGACGGTCACGATTGCCGACTCGAAATACTCGCGCCAGATAGTTTTCGGCGGCCCCAGCGTCCGCCGCTCACTCTCAGTTGATTTCTTCTCAAAGCCGTTGCCTTCTGCGACACTAACCTTGCGCGCTCGAATGCGCGTCTCAGTCTCTGTCTCAACCGATTGCTCTCCTACCCCTGTGTTCGTCAAATCATCATTCATAAATTCATCCTAAAGAAGGCGCGCCCGAACGGTCAAGAAGAGAAAGGAGGCAGTCGGCCACGAGCGCGTCGAGCAGGAAGGTATTTGGATTGAATCAATGGCTATCTGTAAAGCGCTCACTTCATCCACACTTAATCTGCCGCCTCCTGCTCCTCCTGCTCGCTTTCTCCTTCTACTGCTTCCTGCTCCTGCCGACTGCTTCCTATCTTTTCAAGTGCGAGGCGTGCGGCTGTGGTCTCGGCGGCTTTGATCGTGCGACCCTCTGCGCGCACAGTGCCTCCGTCCCAACTGAGTTCAACGTGAAATGTTCTGCGGTGCGGTGGTCCTGTGGTTTCTATGACTGTGTAGTGCGGCGCTGCGTGATGGTCTGCCTGAATGTGCTCCTGCAAGAGTGTTTTGAAGTCTGCGGCTGCGGCAGCCTCCGGGTCAACTTTTTCCAGTTCGTCTGCGAGCGCGTGATGAACGAAATCTGTGGCGGCTGCCAGACCTCCGTCTAAAAAGATTGCGGCCAGCAGCGCTTCAAAAGCGTCTGCAAGAAGAGCGAGTTTTCCGCGCCCGCCGCTCTTCTCTTCGCCGCGACCTACGCGCAAGTATTCCCCGACGGTCAAGCGTTCCGACGCGCAGCCAAGCGTTGAAGCGCTCACGAGCCTGTGCTTCATGCGGGACAACTCGCCTTCGGTTACGTCCGGGTAAGCTTGAAAGAGATAATCCGCGATGATTAGGCCAAGCACGGAATCGCCCACGAACTCAAGCGCCTCGTTGTGAAGACGGCGAGCATCCATTTCGTTCCCTGCTCCGACCTCTTCGTGCGCCCAGGAGCGATGCGTCAGAGCGCGCTCAAGCAACGAGCGGTCATCGAAGCTGTAGCCCAGAATCTCTTCCAGGTCATCTAGGTCTGATGTTTTGGACTTTTGTCTCTTCACTGGCGGAATTGATTCTAACACGAACGCCGGACGCTTTCGTTCTACTAGAAGTGACGAAAGCGTCCGGCGTTTTGCTTGAAGGAGAAGGCGCTCTTGGGGCGCGAGACCGCGAGCGCGCTCTTGCCCACTATCAGTGTGCGCGTCTGGGCGTTGACTTGCTGGTGGAAGTCTTGCCCGTCGGCTGCGTCGTTGTCTTCGACGGTGTTGAGGTCGAATTGGTCGTCTTCGTGTTAGTCGCCGGAGTAGTCGTAGTCTTCGGCGCTGTTGTCGTCGTGGACGCGCCCGTCGTGCTCGTGCCTGGCGTTGTCGTTGCGCCGGAAGACGGTGTTGTAGGAGCAGTCGTCTGGAACATTGGCGGCACTATAGCCTCGCCCGGCTTCGGAAACGGCTTGGACGTAATCCCGGCGATCAACTCATTGAGACCTGTGGTTGAACCGTTGTTGCGATACTTGTAGTAATTGGTTATAGACTCCGTCCAGGCGGCTCTGGCTTTATCGAAACTTGCCTTATCCGCGCCAGTGTTGCTGTAAGCAATGGCGCGAGCAAGGGCATCTATGATGTGGTCCACGACGAGATCGGCTTTAGCCTTCAGATCAATACATGCCTGAGTCTTGGCCTGCTCTTCGGTCTTGCAGGTATCGTTGAACTGCTTCGCCAGATTGACGTACTGGTTCGTCTCATAAATATCAGCCAGATTGTAGTAGGTCAGAGGATTGCTCTTCGCAGGACCTTCGACCTGCGCCGCATTGACGAAGTAAGTTATGGCCTCGGTCGGAGAGTTCTTCTTCAGAAGAAGGCCGAGCGCGAAGTTTAGATTGCCGAGCATCTCGTTCTTCTCTTTTTCGGTGAGCGGCTTGCTCGGATCGAAAGATTTGCCGCTCTGGATCAACTGTATAGTTTTCCTTGTGTAGTTTATGGTGTCGGCGTCATGCGCGCTGTTACCGCTTGTCGAAGCGATAGTGCCTGCGCGCGCCAGATCAAAAAGAATTCCAAGGTCGTCAGGGTAGTCAGCTAGAACCGTCGGCGCAGAAGCAAAAGCCGCGTCCAACTGTTTGTTAGTGAGTTGGTCAACAAGCTGCTGCCTGCGCGCAATCTTCTCGTAAGAAGTGACCCACTTCTTGATGTATTTAACATACTGGTCGTCGGGGCCGTCCTTCGCCTCGTACTTGGCTAGATAATCTTTTCCAGCCTGATAGGCAACGTCTGGATGATCTTTAATGTTTGTTCTGAATTGATCGTATAACTTGGCTTTGGCTTCGGTGTCATCCTGTGCACTCGACGCCGAACCGCTATTGTTCGCAGGTGTAGTCTGCGCGAGCGCCGGTAAGGCAAATGTCATTAAGAGCGCGGCGAAGACCAGCAGTTGAATTAACTTTTTCATCGGTCGCAATCCTCCAAGCAATTTCCGTAAAATCCTTTCTATCTAACAGGGGGTGAGAGCGCGCTTTTCGATTCGGCGTCGCGCTCTTTCAGATGCGATTTACACGGCTTTCGTTGCCGTCTCCAAGCTACAACCGCACCTGTTCCAACAGGAGAGAACTAAAAGGGCATCTCGGTTCAGTTGACCTGAATTCGATGCGCAATAATCCTGCAATAAACGGCTCGATGTCAAGGGATGAGGAATTAAAAATTAAGGATTAAGAATTAAGAATCAAAATACAAAAAGAATGGAAGACGAAGCGCACTCTTCAGCCTTCCATTCTTAAATTTTTCGTTCTTAATTCTTAATTCCCTTTACGGCCTGTTGCCATGAACGCGGCGTGGCCTTTGAACATTCTGCGAACCCTGCGTCTGCGTGTTGACGGGCGAAGCCGGACTCGTTAGAACGTCCGTAGGCGTCTGCGGCACTGTCATAATAGTGCTTTTTACGCCGTTGCCTCTCTCGCCTGAAGCGGCTGCGTCGCCTGTGTCGCCAGCCTCGTCTTCCCTGTCCTCGTCGCTGACGGCGGCTGCAACGTTCGGATTAACTTTCGGGCGCTGCGGGATTGCGATGTTGGCGTAAGGCTGCGCGCCAGGCTCCGGGCCGAAGCGATGACGCAGCGATTTGTAAATCTGCCCCGCGACATAAGCCGGGAAATGACCGCGCCCGTCAGAGCCTTTGGCTATGACTACGACTGCGAGCTTTGGATTCTGTACGGGAGCATAAGAGGTGAAAAGACCAATCCACTGATGGTCGCGGTCAATGCAAGTGCCGGTCTTGCCCGCAATCGTTTGCATCGGATCGTAAGCCTTTTTGCCCGAGCCGTAGTTTACAGAACCTATCATTCCGGGAATCATCTGCTGAAGGGATTCCTTCGGAATGCTCAACTTGCGGCGGACGATTGTTTTGAATCGAGCGTCTTCCTGCGGCGTGCGCGGCAGGTGCGGGACGAGCAGGTTGCCGCCGTTGCCTATGGCCGAGACCAGATTGGCAAGTTGAATCGGCGTCACCTCGAAATCGTCGCCGTGCGAGCACATGTGGTTCACTGCGTAGCCTGACTTGAAGAGCGGCACGCGGCCAGGATTTTCGTTCGCGTGGTTGATGCCAGTCCGTTCGCCTAAACCCAACTCTCGCGCGTAGGTCATAAGACGGTCGAAGCCAACGCGACCGCCTACGTTCTGGAAGTAGCCGTTGTTCGAGTAGGCGAGCGCATCCGTCAGGTCAAGCGAATAGCGGCGGTCCGAAATCGCCTCGGTCTGGACAGGGTTAATAACCTTCTCCGTCAAGCCCGCAAGACCCGTCATCAACTTAATGGTTGAGCAAGGCTTGAAGCCGCGACGAATCGCCCACTCCTGATTAACGACCGTATAGACGCGCCCGGTCTTCGGGTCCATGACGACGACCGTGCCCGCGTGATTGCCGAGTGCTGCGACAGCCGCGCGGCGAACTTCCAGGTCTTCGCCCGTCGTGTCGTCTTTGGCTATGTTCGACATAGCCTCGTTGCGCAGGCCCTGTTCAATTGCTCGCTGTCTTGCGATTGCCGCAAGGCGAGCAAGCTCCGCACGACGACGAGCCTCTGCAATCTCGCGCCTGCGCTGCTCGGCCAGACGCCGAGCTTCAGCAAGTCGCTCACGCTTCGATTGGGAACGATTCGCGGCGCGATTGTCAGCCTCCCTCTCTTTCTTCGACGCGCGAAGCTCTCTGGCAGAGTTCTTGTCGCGCCGCTTATCAACGCGCGCTTCCTTTGCAGAGCGGTCGCGCGCATTCTTATTGTTACGCCCTCTGGCGTCTCTTTCATTCTTTGTGCTGCGAGCAGACTGAGCTTTGGCAGCGGCACGTTTATCCTTTGCCGCGTTCTTGCCTTTAGCCCATGCTGTGCCGGTTGAAATCAGTAGTGCGAAGAGGAGGAAGTTGAGCGCGATTCGCGCCGTGGTGGAAAGGGAACGTCTTGTTTGGGTCATTCTACTTGTCCTCGCAGTTAAAAAACATCAGGGGTTAAACCTTGCGAGTTAGGGTCGAACGCTTTTTTTGATTACGAACGAGCGGCCTAACACAAAAAGCTTCTGAACTCATCTCTCTTCCAAGCTCGGCGCGCATGAACGATGGCGCGCTTTCTTAGCGTCACGTAAAAGTCAAATCTTGAAGTGCCGGGTCTCTTCAAAACGCTCATTGAAACGTCTTTTCGTTTTTCTTACGACCTTCGTACTGTTCTTCCATGAGGAAAAGGGAGAGTTCCCTAAGGGAGCGGCCTCTGGGGAGTTTGCGTTGAGACCGTGCGAACTATAACATCTGAAAAGCTTGAGGGCAACAGAAAATAGAGTCGGCTTATGTGGTCTATAATGGGTTGTGATGTCTGAGATAGAAAGAATCGTCGAGTAGCAATTACTTAAGTTGTCACCGTTCGGCTCTCCCCGTAGTGAAGGAGTCGTATGAGTCTGCGCAGGTTAATATCCAGCTTTCGAGTTCGGCTGATGCTCGTGCTCGCGGCGTTGCTCGTTGCGACACTCGGCGTCCAGTATTACTTGAACCTGCGGGCGGCCAGGGTTAACAGGCAATTGAGGGAGCAGCAGAATCAAGCGTTGATGTCGGCAGTAGCTCTTGGATCAGAGAGTGTTTCATCAACGGATCGTCTGGTTGACATGCTGGCTCGTTCCAATAATCCCCAGCTTAACACTCAGACAGGGCGAGTTACTAACATCATCATCGTTGATAATCAATGGCGAGTAATTGATAACCTCGATCCCAAATACTTCCCAAAAGTGAACCCGGACGGGTCCTATAGTTACTATTACTTAAAGGACATGAGGCTCCCGCCGTTAATGAACGATATAGGCGAGGATAGCCGTTATTTTCCCAAGGCTTCGGCAATAGATGAGGAATCGCCCAGAGGGGAATCTCAAGGGTTCGCTGTAGAGACGGACAAGGGACGCTGGTACGTTATCGTAACTCTCAGGTCCGATAGACCAACAGGCTTCTGGAATCTACAGGCCGCGCGCCCGCTCATTTACACGCTCGCAGTGCTTCTAGCGGCAACGCTCGTTGCAGGGATTCTGGTCTGGCAGTTCACGCGCCCCATTAAAGATTTATCGAACGCAGCGCGCCGCGTCGCAGCGGGCGATTTCGATTTCCGAGTTCCTGCGGCGGACCGCTCCGACGAGATGGGACAACTCGCCTCGCGCTTCAACGAGATGATAGTGCGTTTGGGCCACACGCGCGAGCTTGAAGCAAAGCTTCACCAGGCTGAGCAGTCTGCCGTAGTTGGCCGATTGGCTTCCGCCATCGCTCACGAAATCCGAAATCCATTGAACTACATCAATCTCACATTAGATCATTTACGAACGGCATTCCCGCCAGCGGACGAGAAGAAGCGCGAAACCTTTGAGCGTCTGGCGCAGCAACTAAAAGCGGAAGTCGCGCGTATCAATACGCGCATCTCGGAGTTTCTTAACTACACGCGGCCTTCAACGCTTGAGTTGCAGCCGCTCAACCTGCGCTCGACGGCTGAAGATGCCATGCGAATGGTTGAAGTGAACGCGCAGGAGAGCCATATCAAGACTGGCGTGGAGCAGTCGGGCGATGTGCCGCCTGTGATGGGCGACGCAGAAGCCCTGCGCTCTGTCTTTACGAACCTAATCATTAACGGGATGCAGGCGATTGATGGCGAGGGCGGGAGTCTGACAGTTAAAATCTCTTCGGAAAACTCCGGCCACAACGCACGCGTCGAAGTAATGGATACAGGGCGCGGCATTGCGCCCGAAGACATCTCTAAGGTCTTCGAGCCATACTTCTCTACGAAAGAGACGGGAACAGGACTCGGCCTCGCAATCGTCAAGAAGACCATAGACGATCACGGCGGCACAATCTCTGTGAGATCAAAGCGAGGCAGCGGGACGACGTTTACGATAACTTTGCCAACAAAAGGAAAGGATGAAGAGCAGGAGTCAACATGAAAAGCAGAAGTCGGAGTTCAGATGCCAGAATGGAAAGGGCCGCAAATCTTTTCTTTCTTTTATTCTGAATTCTGAATCCTGAATTCTGAATTCCTGCATCCGATTATGCCACGTAAAAGCATATTAGTTGTTGATGATGAAAAGTCGCAGCGCGAGATTCTGGAGATGATTCTCTCTGGCGAGGGCTATGATGTGACGACCGCCTCGTCAGGCGAAGCCGCGCTAAAGTTTGCGAAGGATCGTCGCTTCGATCTTGCTCTGACCGATCTGAAGATGATGGGCATGGATGGAATCGAGCTACTGCAACATCTTCTAGCGCAGGATTCATCAATCATTGTCATACTGCTTACGGCGCACGGCTCGATTGATTCTGCGAAAGATGCATTGAGGCGCGGCGCGTTCGACTATCTTCAAAAGCCTTACGACCGCGACACACTTCTTCAAACCATTCGCCGCGCGCTAAAACGCCTTGACGCGCTCGATGCTGAAATCGTCTCCGCATCGCCTGAGATGGAAGCCGTCAAGAAGATGATATTGAAAGTCGCGCGCTCAAGTTCGACTGTTTTGATTCGCGGCGAATCCGGCACTGGTAAAGAACTCATCGCGCGCGCGATTCATAATCAATCCCCTCGCGTAACCGAAATGTTTCAGGCCGTCAACTGCGCCGCCATAAACGAGAACCTTCTGGAAAGCGAACTCTTCGGTCATGAGAAAGGCTCTTTCACAGGAGCGCACGCCGAAAAGAAAGGTCTCTTCGAGGTCGCAGATCGCGGCACGCTCTTTCTAGATGAGATTGCAGAGTTAGACATCGGAATGCAGGCTAAGTTGCTGCGCGCACTTCAGGAACGCGAGATTCGTCGCGTCGGCGGCACACGTCCGATCAAGATTGATGTTCGGGTTGTTGCAGCGACGAACCGCGACCTGCGTGCGATGGTAGCGGACGGAAGATTCCGCGATGACCTTTACTATCGCATCAACGTTCTCTCGGTTGACGTGCCGCCCCTTCGTGAAAGGCGTGATGATATTCCGGTCCTGATAGATTATTTCTTGAAGAAGCATACGCGCAACACTTCGCGCCTTGTGCGCGGGCTGACGCCTGAGACAAGACGAATGCTGCTGAGCTACAGTTGGCCCGGTAACGTTCGGCAACTTGAATCGGCAATCGAGCGCGCTATTCTGCTTTGCGAAGGCGACCTGATAACGGTTGACGATCTTCCGCTGGAAGTTCGACAGGAGACTCGTCCGCAATCCGAAGGCGCGTTCAAATTGCCGCCCGAAGGCATCTCGTTCGAGGATGTAGAGCGCGGCCTGATTATTCAGGCGATGGAGCAGACCGATTACAACATAACGAAGGCAGCGAAGCTTCTCGGCCTGACATTTCGCACGCTTCAATATCGTCTTGAAAAGTTCGGCATCAAGAGACCGGACTCGAAGAGCAAGGAGGAGAACGGCAAAGATGAAGGATGAAGGCGGCTGGCGTTGAAAGCGAGGCGTGAAATCTGAACTCCGAATTTTCAAAAGGATTGATATGCGGCGAAACAATTTTGTTCTGATCTTATCTTCCCTTCTCCTTCTGGCTTTCGCGGCCTGCTCTCAGAGCGAGAATGCGTCGAAGCAGACGACCAACACTTCTGCCAGTCCATCTTCAACGGAGAGCAAGTCTGAAACTTCCGGTAAAGCTCCGCCCGCAGATGTCGTGCGCGCTGAAGCCGCGAACGTTGAGATTAAAGCGGGCAAGTCCGGCGAAGCTTCTGTAAAACTCACGGTTGCGAACGGCTATCACATCAACGCCAACCCGCCGTCGTTCCATTACCTGAAAGCAACGGAACTAACGGTTGATCCGGGAGAAGGCGTCACAGCGGGCAATCCCGTTTATCCCGCCGGGGTGAGCAGGCAGTTCGCTTTCTCCAAAGAAGGACCGCTATC
>Ga0066662_10000275_pt1 | contig 22346 bp, 23 predicted proteins | sample GraSoiAngelo_111_FD_133939 | JGI IMG/M metagenome (GOLD analysis project Ga0066662, IMG submission 133939) | Grasslands soil microbial communities from the Angelo Coastal Reserve, California, USA - 14_0903_12_40cm | ecosystem: Environmental > Terrestrial > Soil > Grasslands | place: USA...
AGTACGGTCTGTCGAAAACGGAGGAGCGCTTCAGCGTTCGCGCCGCGGGCCTGCGCCACCTCGGCGTTCACCCTGCCGAAGTCAAAGAGGCGCCACCGCAATCCGGCAATGGACTGCGGTTGGAAGGTCGCGTTTCGGAAGAGACTGCTGGGCGTAACGCTTTCATACCCGAGAAGGGCCGAGAGCGAGATGTGGGGATAATACCCGGCGATTGCCGCACCGATGCGGGCGTTCGAAGCCGCGAGTTCTCGCTCTGCGGCGATGATATCGGGTCGCCTGCGCAACGTATCCACAGGATTTGGAAGGCCAGTGAGAGCGGGAATATCGGGAATCTTCCCTGGAGTGGACAACTCGTTGGCATAGGTCCCGGGCTGCGCTCCCATCAGGACATCAAGCCGGTTCAGTTGAGTCTCCAGCCCAATACGCAAAGGCGGGACAGACGCTTTGGCTTGGTGCAGCAACGCTTCAACCTGCTCGACCTCACGTTTGCTCGCAACGCCCGCATCGAAACGCTGACGGACGAGGGCGAGCAGATGTTCATCTTTGTCGATCTGGTCCAGTGCATAGTGAATGCGTTGTTGAAAGCCGCGGACCTGGAGATAAGCATCGGCGGAGTCTGCGATCAGGGAAATCCTGGTGCCGGAGCCTGCCGCTTCAGCGGCCTGTGCCTCAGCGGTGGCGGCAATCGCGCCGCTCTTCAGTTCCCCGAAGAGATCGAGTTCCCAACTCGCCTGGACCCCGAGGTCATAATAGTTTTGGTTTCTATCGAAACCCGTAATATGGGAGGCCGCTCGTCCGAACGGACTTTGAAGCGATTGACGAAACGATGTGTCCTGGGCGGACAAATTCGCCTGCGGTTTGTTCCGCGCTCCCATTTGCCGTGCGATAGCGCGGGATTGCTGCACCCTGGTCATAGCGGCAGCAAGATCGAGGTTTTGGTCGAGCGCTCGCTGTATGATCCGATCGAGATCCGGATCTTGGAACCCCTTCCACCAGGCATCGAGTTGCGGGATCGCGGTCTGAGTCGTTCGGGCATCGATCGCAGGAGCGTTGTGATAGGGCTGCAGCTTGACAATCGGCCGTTGGTATTTCGGCCCGACAGCACAGCCTGCTAAGAATGATAGGCTCCACACCGACACAGCAATAACTTGTGCCATCGAACGACGCGTGCGTTGACGGCTGCGAAAGCCGATACTTGGCGTATTCATGACCCGACCACCCCGACCGGCACTAACTTCTTAGAGGCCTTCCAGAGCTGCCTGTTGATGAAATCGGGGGCGAGGCGCCTCATAAACGCCAGCTGTTTCGCTTGCCCCGGTCGTACCTCGACTGCGCCCGCCTTGAGCAACGCAAACGACTGCTTCACCAACTCGTCGGTGGTGATTACAGTGAAGCCGTCGCCTTCGGTAATGTCTGCTGCCAAGTCGGTCTTCACCGCCGGTGGCATGAGCTCTATGACCTCCACCCCTGTTTCCTCCAACTGGAACCGGAGCGATTGGGTGTAGGCGTGAACTGCCGCTTTAGTGGCACTGTAGATCGGCGCAGACGGCAAAGGCACGAAGGCGAGTGCAGAGGATACGTTGATTACGGTGCCCTTATTGGCCGTGAGAATGTCGATGAATGCAGAATTCATGCGGATCACGCCGGCCACATTGATGTCCACCTCGGCCATCAGCCCATAGAGGTCGGACGCCGGGATCTTGAGGTTCTTATGGAGCATGATGCCCGCGTTGTTCATCAGCAGATCGAGCTTGGGAAAACCTGCTTTCACCCGCTTCGCGAGGGCCACGATTTGTGCTGGATCGGCAACGTCACTCTGGATGGTGTGGAGCTTCGGATAGTTCGCCTTGACCTCCTCCAGCACCGTTCGGCGGCGACCAGTCACGATGACCTCGTTGCCGAGTTCGAGGAATTTGAGCGCGAAAGCAAGGCCGATGCCGGCGGAGCCTCCGGTGATAAGAATAGTGCGTCCAGTAAGTTTCATAAAAAACTCCTTTCATGCCCGCCGTGCATAGGATTATGTATGTAATCCAACGGTCGCAAAAAAATATCAGAAGCTGTGCAAAAGATGATCTCGCATACTGTCCAACGCTTTCTGCCTCTCCGCAGGCTCGTTAAGAATCCGAGCGATGGATACGGCACCCGCCATCGCACTGAAAATGACGAAGAAGTTTCGTTCCCGCTGTGTCGCGGTAGCTCCCGGCATAAACTCGACCCACTCTTTCATCAGGCCGGCAATTCGTTTCCTAACACTGGGTTTGGCCCGAGCAATCTCGGTTGCCAAGGCTGCAACCGGGCAACCGATGTCCGGGCGATCGCAGTGCTCGGTCGAGAGATAGAACCGCACGAGTTCTTTCCACCTGTCCTGACACGGCACGTCTTGGAGGGAGGACCGGATTCTCTCGCTGGAGTCCGAGAATCCCTGCGCAATGGCGTCGGCAAGAAGTTCGTCCTTGCTCCGAAAGTGCTTGTAAAACCCGCCCACGGTCAGACCCGACGCCTTCATTAGGCTGACCACGCCAGGACCATTCAGCCCCTCAGCACGGAATTTACGCGCTGCATTTCGCACGATACGGTCGCGGGTTCGCCTCTTGTGTTCCGGTTGGTAACGCATACCGATTGCTTAGATTATCTATATAATCCTAAGATTCAAGAATTTTTACCAGCGGCAAGCAGCACGGGATCTGCCACAGCCGGTCCAAACGAGATCCGTGTCGCGACTCCCAACCGTATGCACCTCCCAGCAACCGCTTCGCCTTCCCTGAAGGTCGAGCCCGGAAAAGAGAGTCGCCGGAGGAATTTTCATGACACGTTTCAGGGCACAGCAGAGAGAGAGACTCTGTGCCGCAGACTGGGAAAGGCGCAAATCAAGTGGCCGTGACGCAGCCAACTGACGCAAAGTCAGTAGGTCCAACTTTGCGGTCAGCAAGTTACTGAAAAGAAATGGTGAGCGCGGAAGGAATCGAACCTTCAACCTACTGATTAAGAGTCACGCCTCCAGAGATTTGTTGATTCTAAAGGGCTTATCTGGATTTCTTCCCACTAAGCTACTGACTATCTTTTCTCAACTACTGACTGAAGTCATTTAGTTTCAGACTCACCCGTTCCTCTACTACTTTTACTCCGGCCTGTGATTCCTGCACATGCGTCTCCACATCAAAATCTTGCACATTGCGGATTCAGAGGTCGTTCTGACATACGGCTGGTCCAATGGTGCGGCCCAACAGACGATTGATCTCCTGCGTTTCCGCTCCGCTCAATTCCCGCAAATAGGATGGTCTCTGCTTGTTGAACGAAGATCGAATCTCTTTCACAGTTCTTTTCCCGGTCTCAGTTAATATGACCTTATACTCTCGACGATCATTGGCATTCGGTTCTCTTTGTATCAGCCCTTTCGATTCGAGCATATCAATCAATGCCACCATGCGGGTCTTTTGCAGTCCCATCGTTTTTGCCAGCCTCGTTTGGCTCCACTCTTCATCATCGGCAATGAGCAGAAGAACGCTGTAGTGCCGATGGCAAATTTCAAATGGCGCTAACAGGCGATCTGTTGCCTTGAGCACCCTGTCTGCTGCCCGCGCAAACAGGAAGAAAGTTTCGTCGGCCATTTTCGGCGGAACACTAACAGTGACTTCAGAGATCATCAATCAGTTCTCCTCTGTAAGATTGTCACTTATATCATGTACACTCATTTAATTACAACATTCGCGTCTTGGTGAGAGTGGTAGAATTTGTTTGCTGGGTTACATGCAAAAGACACGAGGGGGGAGCAGGTAGTGAGACTGCTTAGAAAGGAAACGGCTTTTGCATGAAGAAATTCTTGCGACTCGCAGGTATTGCTTTGCAGATTCTGATATTAGCCAACGCGCTTGCCGGATTGGTTAAAAAAGGAAAATGACCAGTCCCGCCGAAACGTTAGACCCGTTTCGGCGGGTTTTTGTTTTCAGAGGCCAGAATTTTTTCCATTTCCTGAATGACTCGGCTTAAAGAAACGCCAAGAGCCGTCGCGAGCTTGCCCATATTGACGAGGCTGATGTTCCGGAATCCTCGTTCAACATCTCCGATGTAGGTACGATGGATTCCGGCAATATCGGCGAGGCGCTCTTGCGAAATCCCCCGCTGTGCTCGTAAGGAACGAACGGCATTTCCAAACGCCACTCGTGGGTCCTGTTTCTTAGCGGCCATCACAAGTCCTTAAAGAGTTTGCTGAGCGGCGTCTCCAGTGCGATTGCCAGCAGTTCGATATTCCGCAGACACGGCTCAACTTTGCCCGTTTCCAGCCGTGACAAATATGCGTTCTCAATCCCCACTTTTGCGGAGAAATCAATTTGGTTCAGCCCCTTAGCCTCGCGTAGCCGCCGAACCCGTTCACCGAATCGTTCAACAATATCCCTGGACATGTGTCCAGAATGCAGGTTAATACAGGATTCGTCTTTGTCCGATAGGACAAATGCCACTTCTTTACAAACTGAGCGGGGCACGTCACTGGTTGAAGCAGTGAACGCGCCCCTAACCACAACGTACACGGAGCGTACATCATGGCTGATAATAAGCGTACACACTCTACCGAGCGCCATACAAGCCTCAGAGAACTCGCCGACTTTCCCGAAGTCAAAGACAAAATCATTGACGGCGTGGAAGTCTCTTCCGATTTAGAGTATTTTGGAATCACCATCACCTTTCAGGACAAAACCACACTGACTCTCATCCTTGAGCCGTGCGTTGCGGTATCCCCTGTTTTGGCAGACTGGACAGATGGTGAGGAGAAAGTCATCAAGAAATATAAACCTGTCCGCAGCAAGGTTCCCACAACGTAACTCTGCCTTTTTCCGGCCATTCAGCCCTGCTTCAGCAGGGCTTTTTAGTTTCATGGGGGCATTTCTAAACTCTTATACACCACGAAAATTTAGATGATGAGTGTCTGATCTCACATATGGCAGCAGCCACCTCTTCGCCTTGCAGCAATCTTAGATACTGCATACACTCTTGGTGAGGAACTGAGCACTCCATGTATATTCGCCAATTTACCGTCAGGAATTATCTTATACACAAAGCAAGCACCCTGAACCTGTCGCCGATAACTGTGTTTGTTGGACCCAACGGAGGAGGGAAGTCTGCATTGTTTGACGCCATTCTGAACTTTTCTATGGTGGCCCGTGGAAATATTCGACAGGCTTTCAGCCAGTATCCTTACTCATTTAACGCTACCAAATATCATGGTGCAGGCAAATGGGAGAGAATTGGGTTCGATGTCACACTTTCACGAAATGTCCAGTCGCCAGATGCACTCAGATATCGTGTGGATTACACGCAACAAGGGACAGGAGATTCAGGGCCGCCGAATTTTTTAATCACGCATGAAGTGCTTGAGCAATTACCACAAAATACAATACTTTTTGACAGAAGCAATAACCCTCTTGCTTCACCGTTGAAATCCGCTTTGAAATACCTTCAAGAAGACAGAGGAATTTTTGCAGCAGTTAGGGCTGCACGTCTAAGTGCAGGCGAGGGCAACGAAAATGAATTGGTGGTCCAGAGCGCGGCTGAAATAAGCCGATTTAATAGATTTAGGCTAAACCCATTTACCTTGGCAGGATTGAGCCGTCTGCCAGACGTATCCGCCGACAATCCAGTGCCACCACGCTTAGGGCATGAAGGTGAGGATTTGGCTGCGTGTCTTTACTATTTAGGAGAAACAGGTGACCCGGCACTCAAAACGATTCTGGAAAAAGTTCAAGCTGTATTGCCTCAATTTCAGGGCTTTGAATTCAACACCTTCGGCTCGGATCGCCTTGCTTGGGCGATGCAATTTAGCGATGAACGTGGAATCATTCCCTCCGTCCGTATCTCACACGGACTCCTACTCTTTGTCGGTTTGATGGTGCTCTGCTATAGCCCTGACCGTCCCCCTGTCATGCTCATCGAGGAACCGGAGAATGGACTTACTCCAACGGCATTGAGGGAGTTTTATAACGCTGCTAGGGGACTAGCTTATCGCTAAGATGAGACCAGCAGCCAAATCCTGCTCTCATCGCATAGCCCGTTCATAATATGCGAGGCATGGAATGGCGAGGATCGGGATTTTATTCATCAATTCAAGGTGGAGGACGGCCACACAGTTATAAGAAAGTTTTCAGAAGTAATTAAAGAAGCTGGAGCAGTTCTTGGGAAAGACGAAACGGGCAAGGCTACTCAGCTTTCCTTGCGCAATGCCGAACTCTTAATGGCTGGATATCTTTCTTGATTTGACTGGGCTCCCGTCCGTTCTTCTCCATGATAACTTTGCGACATTTGGTAGGCTTTATGTCTCCAGAATGTGTGACCTCAGCCGATTCTCACTGTTAGAACTCCTGATTTTAAATCAGTAGTTCTGCCGGGAAATCATTCAACTATAACTGTTACTGGATGAGATAGTTACAACAGTGAACTTTCTCCGACCTACTGATTCGGCCCACCAAGATACTGATTCGACCCAAGCTACTGATTTCGCGTCTGTAAACTGCTGAAAATAAAGGGTTGGATTTTGAAGACATCCAAGCTACTGATCTGTTTTCCGCTTGTAAACCACTGATTCTAAAACACATGGTGAGCGCGGAAGGAATCGAACCTTCAACCTACTGATTAAGAGTACTTGACAGACGAAGAATCAATAACTTAGCAGAATTTGTATGAATTGCGGCGAGCTTGCATGATTAGCGGCTCGCCGCTTCTGTTTTTCAATCAGCAAACAAGCGCATGCAAGCGGCCACTGGGCACAAATTTGGGCACATGCTTCGCCATAACGGTGCAACCCACTGGGAATTAAAATAATCAGCTTTCGAACATGAGAGCGGTTTATGAAGGGGGCTCCGCAGCATTCCCGACCAATTTTCCATTTATGAACCAGCTCTAATTAGTCTCTTAGCGCATCTAGACACGGTGTGAACTGGTATGCCTCTCCAGAATCTCCAATACGTCCTTCGGATGTCTTGACACATCCGAAGCCCAGACCCCAAATCCACCATGCGAATTTATCGCCTGTACCCACTCACTTAGGAAAACACGCTTGGTCTGTTGCTGCTGATTGAGCATAGGTCTTGTGCGTCGGCGTAACCGGGTCCGTCTCCTGTGTGACCAGGCCAACCTGAGGATTGTTGACGCGCTTCTTGTCCGTGTGTTCGTAACGCTCAATGGGACGCTTGCGTGGGGCTGAGGGAGAACCGGTTCCCTTCTTACGCGGCATTGATCGTATTCCTTATGATTATTTAGTCTCTTCTGGAGCTACTGAAATATCTGATACTTCCACATCATTTCCGATCAGTCTGCCACTGACGAGAATTGGATTATCATCGGTAAAACGCTCAAAAACCGAATCGAATAACTCGTTTGCAAACCGGCAGACATATTCGTCGCCAACAGTTCCTGGAGGCGTTATTGAAACAATATCTCGGAGTGTGAACTGAAGTTTGTCTTTGTCCAATTCGCCAATTCGGCCAACAAGGGAGATTAGCATCTGCTCCTTCTCGTGTTCCTTCAAAGCGTTACGTACTTTCTTTGTTGCGGCACGAGTCATTATGTGGCTCACGCCCGGTGCGAAAATAGCGCCTGATAATGTAACTCGTTCAATTGGGCCAGTTGCTGGAGGCACTAAGCGTTCGAGTGCTTTCAGCAGCGACAAATCAAGTCCGCCCGTATTCGCATTAACCGCCTGGTCCTGAGCCCACAGCATGAGTTTTTCGAGTTCGATACCCACTTGTGACAGATCATTTTCAAGAGCATTGGAATCTGTTAATTGAGCCTCTTCTGCTGGCCAACCAAACGTCACTTCGAAGCTGTGAAAAGCAAAGCGCTGTGTGGGCAAATCGGATAGCAGACGTATTGCATTGGACGGGCGGCCTTCAGGCTTGGTTTTCCAAAGGTGATCGAGTACGCGCTTAATCGAAACGGTGCCAGCATCAATAGCGTGCCGAACCACGCTGGCTTTAATATTCCTAGGCCGTAAATGTGCTCCTTCAAGTTTGACCGATAACACTGGCTGAAGTTTTCGATACAACATGACCCCTGATCGAGGGAGCAATTCATCAGGAATGGGCAAGGGAACAGATATGGAACGCCTCAGGGCCCCCTCGAAGGACAACTCAGCGAGCCATGCCCAGTCTCTCTGCAACGCTTCACGCACAGTGATTTGGCCACCAAGAAGAGAATTAATAACCTCTTGTGCCGTGGGAGTTAGGAGGGCAACCTGAAAATCCTTTTCATCCTCGACAACATAAACAAGTAGCAGGCCCAAATCAGATTTGACGGTATAAATCCTTGGACCGTCGAAATCGTAGAGCACCTGTTCGGGTTTTAACACGTCCAGGGGCAAAACGCTTTCAGCTCCGAATTTGGCAATATCAAACATCCAAGCACTTGAAGAACTGCTTACGGTTTACTGCATCATTTGGCCACCATGTAAAGTGTGATGGGAACTTTGAAGGAGTCCTCTTTGCCTTTCCGCTTGTATGAGGTATATCGCCTTCAGCAATACGTCCCTTCGTTCCCCACAGAGCAATATGGTGTTGCGCATCCCTAAGATCAAGAAAAAGAGACACCCCGTGGCATTGACATTCGCGTCCCTTCACAATTTTTTTCCCTTCTTCAACCCAGCTCATAAAATCAGATGCAACGGGTGGGCATTCGCTAACGACCCTGTAGCCCTTTAGGGGTAAGGCGTCAGCATCTTCTGGAGGGCAATCCGGGGGCCAGTCCATTCTATCCATAACGAGCGAGTATACCCTGAGGAAGCCAAAGTTGTTTAGGCCCTTCGTGTTGCTTGACCAGTACGAGTAATCAAACCTGTAAATCCCGCAGTCGGAAAAAGGCAAGAAAAAAGTCGCATGGCTCGGAATTGGCCTAAGGGCAAGTTTCAGGTAGCATCTACAAGTTAACATGCCAAGAACATGCAAGCTCCGAAGCCGCACAGCGGATGTATGCTGTGTCAGCAAACTTACATCGTGATCTGGAGATCATGGTGCAAGAGAACGAAGCCCTGCCAAGAATATCTGCGAGGAAATATCTATGGGCAAGATCCCATCACGTTACTCAGTCGGTCGCCGTGTATTGTTCGGAATGGCGAACCGCTCAGGAATCGTGAAATCCGTGAGCAATGTCCCGGGCCCGATGGGCGAATTCGTCCACGATCTTCAAGACCAAAAAACCGGAGAGATTTTGCAGGTCGTCGGCTGTGATATTCGTCCTTTTCCGGAGTTCGATGAGGATTTGCGAATGAATAAGCCAATAATTCATATTGAAAACAGCAGCATTGCGAATCTGAATTTGGGTTCCCAGATTGGGGCGATTAACGCATCTTTACAGCAGATATCAAAGGGGGGCGAGTCGCAAAGCGAGTTTGTCCATGCGCTCCAGGAATTTACAGAAGGGGTCGTGTCTGCAACTCTGGCTGACGCTCAAAAAACGGAAGTCGTGGAAGCCCTTTCAACTATCGCGGAACAAGGCGCGAAAAAACCTGAGGAAAGGTCAACGGGCACACTTAAGGCATTAGTGGCATGGATCCCTGGCGCAATCGCCACTGCGCATCACCTCACTGGGCTATGGGACAAGTTTGGCCCGATCATAACGGCTCATTTGGGCATATAACCGTAACAGGGAAGTTCCCGTGCCGTTCGTGACGCGTTACATCGAAGCAATGCTTTCTGTGCTGAGAATGTTAGCCAATAATCACAATAGAACACCCCTTCTCCGAAATCAAAAAGCCCGCCGACATCGACGGGCTTGAAGTACTACGGGCAACGTACTGCGGAATCATCCTGCTGGTTTCTTTGCTCCCTTGCTTTCGCTGAGTCCCCGTTCCTGCTTTATGCGCTCTGCCTCTATCAGAACGTCGTCCGGATCTTCAATCTGCTTTTCCCATTCCAGACAGAGACGGTCATACCATGTGGAGTTGCTTAGCTCCCTTTCGGAAATGGGTTCCAAAACATGAAAGTTCACTTCCGCCTGAACACGGCAAATCAGATTGCGGGTTGCGTTCAGATTGTCATCCCATAGGTATTCCACCTGTTCTAATGCAGCAAAGTGGCGAATGACATTCTCGAATCCGGCGTTCAGTTCGTACAGGAGTTGATAGACGCTGGATTCTACGGGTTGGAGTTGGATGGGCCTGATTGGTTCGATTCCCTCATCCGTGAGAAGAGGGATTGAAGGGGTTGCGGCGCGGGCGGCAGAGTTGCGCCCAATGGATGTAGCATTTAACTTCTTAGAAGCCATGTTTACCTGCCAGTCAGGTGAATTTGGTTAGGGTGCGCTCGGTCTGATACACCGGGCGTTACCCGCTGGTTATCGTTTTGACCTTTTGGGTGCTGGTTTCTCTTTCTTCAGTTTTGAATACCGGGTCTTTCTGCCGTTGGCGATCTTCGGCAGCAAGGCCCGGACTCGCTCTACTTCGGCATCACTCCACAAACGAACCCGCATTGCTCCTACTATCGTGGTTTTGGGTGCGGGAATCTTCTTGCTCTGAATGTAGCGGGTGAGCGTGGCGATACCGATTCCAAGTTTTTTGGCGACTTGATGCGTGGAGTACTTGGGCATTTCGGAGTAATTGTTCCAGATAGATGCCTGTTGTGTCAACTGATTCTCTGATTGGATGGTGTCGAATCTATTCAACGATGCTCGGCTGTACGGACTGTCATGGTGCTGTGAACGTCCGGCGAACTCATTCTCCAAACGGAACACCTCATCACAACAGACCCTTTCACAACGCCCAGACGGTAAATGTGGATACGTCCCAACTCAGCCCTGGTCAAATCCAAACGCTTATCAACCAGCTTGAACAGCTAGTCGCACTCTCCGAGCCAGTACGACGCCCGTAAGCCTTGCCCCGACAACATCAACCATCGTTATCCCACGACCACAGCATCAATAATCGTGACGAAGATAACTTTGTTGCTGCATTTTGACAAAGATGACTTTACAGTAATCCGTATGCCAACAGTGCGGATTGCTCGTCTACCCGAGAAACCTAGCATTTTTACTCGATGGTCGCCTGTCTTCATGATCGCAGGCGTAGTTTGCATAATTGCGGCTGTGATGGTCGTCCCCCAACTCATAATAAAATTGCGTCGCTTACCGCTCACTCCCAAGGAACAACTTGATGCTGAAGCCGCTATTAGAACTGCAATAATTCAGCTACTTGGCGGTCTGGTGCTCATTGCTGGCCTTTACTTCACTGCACGCGGTTTCCGATTAACAAGAGAAGGGCATATCACCGACCGGTATTCAAAAGCCATCGAACAACTCGGTCATGACAACAGAGATGTCCGCATAGGTGGAATCTATGCACTCGAACGCATAATGCACGATTCCCAACCAGATCGAGAAACAATTGTCGATGTGCTGGCAACTTTTGTTCGTGAACATACGAGGGTAGGGCATAACGAACCCAGCAAAGACCCTATCGGTGCCGACGTCCAATCAGCCATCTCGGTATTAGGACGCCGCCCTGGTATTGAGGAAGAGACCAAAAAGCTTGACCTATATCACAGCGGACTAAATCATGCAGATATGGCTGGACAGGATCTCCGGGGCGTGATGCTTTATTACTCCAGTTTAGACAATACTACTTTTGCAGGTGCCAACCTTACTAAGGCTAGCCTTTCATTTTGCAGCGGTAAAGATGTAGCATTTACAAATTGCTCTGCAATCGGTGCGAATTTTGTAAATGCAGCTTATATCGATAGTTGGTTCCTTCACGCAAATCTTACTCGAACAGATTTTTATGGATGTGATCTCAGTCATTCCGATTTCGGACGCCGTTACATTGAACTTGGCCAGCCTCCATTTCCACCGGCGACTCTCACGGAAGCCAGATTCACTAAGGCAAAGCTCACGGGAACAATATTACGGGGGGTTGACCTAAGTACCGTTCGCGGTTTAACAAAAGATCAGCTTGCGGAAGCAATCATTGATGCCAACACGATACCACCTGAAAAGTGGGGCACTTCCGACGATGAAGAATGAACTATGGAAAACTCCCCTTGGAGTTTCCGAAAGCTCTTTTTGGTCTGTCATCTTTCCCTCGTCGTAATCTCATCGCCATAAGCAGCAAGCCCAGAATATGCAAACAAATCAGACCATGGTGGCAAATTGTCCGCGAGTTTCCAAGAGCGACCGCAGCCGTCGCAGCAATAGTAATAATTAGACAGTTCACCATACCTCGCAACCAAAGGACTTCCGCAAGATTCGCAATTCATCTCTGGTAGATTTTCCAGACGGATATAAGCTGAATTGCCGCAGCTCAAGCAATCCTGGGAAACGAGACCGCCCTTTCTGCTGCGAACCAACAGAGTTTTCTTTTTACAGCAACGCGACAACTGCGTGCCATGCAAAATCCATTCAGTCTTCATGCTGTAAATGATACGCCTGCAGTATCAATCGATTCACAAATTTCGAAATTAAATTCGGTGCCCGCGTCGCATTTACCACATATCCTACCCTACTCTACTCTATCCATAGCCTACCTCTACTATAGCCTTCTTTAGGCCTACTCTAGCTAGCCGTGGCTTAGGAAAGCCTTACACTACTCTACTAGGCTATCCCCAAGAGCATGGGGAGCCTCTGTAGCGGCCTCTCGGCCCTTCCCGGCGCAATTTGAACCACTAGGAAAAATAAAATCTCATTCTTTCGGTGATCTCGACCATCGGCGGATGTGAACAGATATTCAGGATTTGGATTCTTGCAGGAGAGCAATTGAGGACGCGCGTAGAGAGGCATCTCGCTAAGGTTCATTATCACAGTTACAAAAAATAGGATGCTGGATTCACTAGCTGGACAGTTCGGACGCAAGCTGTTGCCTTCATTTAAGCTGTATCTCCATACCAGAATCGCGGAATTTCCTGAACAGCGCCTCCGCAATTTCATGTGCATCTGATTGGACCGACCGTTGTCCGGTTGCCAAATCCCGCATAATTTCTCCCTGGCGCTGACAAGCAACTGTTCCATAGCTTGTAAACGTCGTCAAAACCTTTTCGTGTCCCAGGTTCTGACTCCAAGCCTTGAATTCCTCGGGGGACTTACAGACTTCCTCGCCGAGTCGGACAAGCGTTGCTCGAAAGCTGTGGGGGTTGAAGTACGGGAGCCCGGCGTTGAGGAAGGCGTCACGGAATATCGTACGGATGGGCGAAGCACTACTCCAGTGCGCCTTTTTCAAGCCAGAGGCTTCAAATTCGCGAGTTGCCCCTATAGCAATGCACGTTGCCGGGAAGAGGGGGTCATCATTGCCCCATAGCAATTCTTCACGGAGATACTTTACCCACTCCGCCACAATGCCGCGGATTTCATCGCCCACCGGAAAGAAGTAGGTATGGAAGGTCTTGCTGAATTTGGTGTTCACTTCCCTCGCATCCTGATAGACCCTATTCTCGATGAGATCGACATGCTTCAGCTTCATGGAGGCAATGGCACTATCCCGTGCTCCCGTCAGGACTGTGAAGGCCAACAGAGCACGGTTACGGCGCTCAATATCCATGCGGGCCGCCATTGTGAGCACAACATGCTTGATCTGCTCGATGGTCGGAACCTTTTGTATGCGCTGAGCCGTTGCGATGCGTGTAGCCTTGTCAGAAAGGTTGAAATACTCAGCATCGGAATACTGGAGGCGGGATTTGTAGCCAGGTTGCAGCGAGAGCCATTGGAAGAATCGTTTAAGCTGCATTAGCGTCGCGTAAAGGGTCGCCTTACTCAGTTTCTCCCCCGACCGGCAACCCTTCTGGGAGGCAAGGTGATTCTTGAAGGCAATCGCCTGTTGAACATGAAATGCGTTGAAGTCTCAATACTTGGTATAGAGCTCAAACCGGTTAAGAGCCTTGGCTGAGGCATCCACCGTTGCCTCGCTTTGACGCTTGGCTTCCTTCAGATAAGCGAAGTATTTACGCTTAATTCTTTCGTTATTGGCATTGTGCGTTTGCACGGCTCTGGGTCTCCTCTCTCAAGTCACTGTTTACGGTAGAGTGAATACTCTCGCTTACACGTTGCAGTGCTTGCGGAAGCGTGATCTCCAATCTTCCACAAACCAGGGCCAACTTGGAGACGCTGACGCGGCGGTTCATCATGGAAAGACAATCTGGGCAGATCCCGATAAGGTTTCCACACTTCTCAGTAAGCCATTGATATTCCGCCATGTCACCAGCAGGCAATTTCGGGGCGCGACACCGGACGCAGTACATTTCACCCGGTCGGCAATGTCGTTTGTTTCGTGCTCGGCGAGCCTGAAGAAATGAGACTAGATCACGTCCCTGGATTAAAATCGGCCGTCTATCATCGCAGGGTGACAGACCACTTTTGACCCATTGACGCACGGTATTCTTATGAACACCGAGCAGACCGGCAATCTCTTCTACCACGTAGCTGCGATGGATTTTGATCCGGCGGTGGCTCGGGAGCCCTTTTCTCATCTTCGTGTTGGCGTGGACAGGTTGGCACCTTTCGTGCAGCGAGCTGCACGTCGCAACGATTTGGATGACTCTAAAACAGGCTGTTCTAGCGCTTTTGGCTAGCCTTGGTCGTCCTCCGGCGCGGCGCGGCAGATTTGCCACCATCCTCAATAATCTTGGCCAGTTCGCTTTCGCGGATCATGGTCCGCCCGCCGACCTTTGTACGCTGCAAACGGCCTTTCGATAACCAGGAATGAACAGTCCATTTGCTTATTCCTCCAAGCCGCTTGGCAGCCTCTGCCACCGAAAGCAATGCGTCCATATTCACCTCTGCAAGTAAGTGCAAACCAATTGGGCCTTGACTAAGAGAGAATAAAGTAATACTTTTTAACGCATGTCTAAACAACATAGGCATACGTTAGATACTTCACGTCCTCCACTGCCGCCGGGAAGAGAATGGGCTGTTGAAAGTCCTCCTTCACGTGTCTATGAAGGCGCAGATGTCGGCATTCGAGTTACGTGCTGGCTCAACGGGGACCGCGAGAATCACAATTCGAAGGCTTCCCGCCAACGTATTCAGGATTTGCTGGGATGCTTGCAAGAGATGATCGCACTAGTGGGAAGTGTGCCCCCCGATTTCAATTGGCCTAATGCAGGCTTTAGCGGTTTCCCTGCGCCGGACGGCTTTGATGAATTAGATACTGAACTCTACAATCGACTCAAAGACTACATTACATACCCAGCATTCACCACAGGCGTTTGGGGAAATGAATGGGAGATTGAGGATGCTGTTTGCGGAATAAGGCCGGCAGGTGAATCAGTAGCAGCCCACAGCATTATTGAGCTTGCACGACGTGGGCTTCTGGATCGCCTCCGCCAGTGTGATTGCGGCAAGTGGTACTTTGCTCGATTCGCGCATCAGCGTTCCTGCTCGTCTACGTGCCGCCGCCGCGTGTATGAGAAAACAGAGAAATTCAAAACGAAACGCCGCAAGTACATGCGGAAATATTACCGCCTCAAAAATTCAGGAAAGGTGAAGTGACGAAAGGAGACGAATGTCCATTTTCAAACGAGGAAAATTCTGAGGAAAATTCTATTGGTACAAATTCATGTGGGACGGAAAACTCATCCGTGAATCCACGAAACAGGGGAACGACAGGATAGCGCGCAATATGGAATCGGCTCACCGTACTGCGCTGGCCCAGGGGCTAGTCGGAATCAGGGAAAAGAAGAGGGTCCCAACACTGGAGGAATTCTGCAAAGACCGAATCGAGCCGTGGGCAAAAGCCACGTTTCTCAAGCCAGCCCCTAAGACATGGCTCTGGTACTGCTTCGGGCTGAAGGCGCTCAGGAGTTACAAGAAGCTTGCCAATCTGAAGTTGGATGAGATTGGCAATGAACGGGCAGCGGATTTTGCAGCGTTCAAGCAAGCTGACGAATGGCAGGTGAGCACGATTAACAGCACCTTGCGGGCTCTCCGTCGCGTCCTGCGCTTGGCCGTGGAATGGGGCGAGATTCCGAACGCACCTAAAATTAAATTCCTGGCTGGCGAAAACCATCGTGAACGAGTCATTACTCCCAAAGACGAACAGAAGTATCTTGAGAAAGCCTCTCCCTTGCTGCATGACGTGGCCACTGTCCTGCTCGATACCGGGATGCGTCCCGAGGAGTGTCATCACCTGACTTGGGAAAACGTGAATTGGGATGCGGGACGGCATGGAACGATCCTGATTACCCGAGGAAAGACGAAAGCCGCTCGGCGGCTCCTGCCAATGACGCCTCGCGTCAGAACAGTGTTGGCATTGCGCTGGGAAGGCGCTGGCAAGCCAGTTGTGGGCTGGGTATGGCCTGCGAATACCCGCAGCGGCCACATGGAGCACGACACGCTGAGAGTCCAGCACCAGAAGGCCTTAACAGCTTCCAAGGTTCGCCCGTTCGTCATTTACTCGTTCCGGCACACATTCCTGACCCGGCTCGGAGAATCGGGCTGTGACGCTTGGACGCTGGCGAGGATTGCGGGGCATTCGAATATCGCAATCTCCCAGCGCTATGTTCATCCGTCCGAAGATGCGGTCTTATCGGCCATGTCCCGGCTGGGTGGGCACAAAATTGGGCACACGGAGAAAACAGCGCTTCCGGAGCCGAAAGAACAGCAAGAGGTAACTGGTGCTTAATGAGTGGGTTAGTGGTGAGCGCGGAAGGAATCGAACCTTCAACCTACTGATTAAGAGTCAGTTGCTCTGCCAGTTGAGCTACGCGCCCTTTATGGGAAACATCAGAGAAGGACTTCTCTGGAAGACACTCTTAGTGTAACACAGGGGCGGCTTGAGATCGGGTTAATCCGAGAATCGGGACATTTGAATCCGAAACTGTGACAATCCCTTGTGAAGCATCCTTCAGCGCAGCCGGGGGGCGGCTAATGTCACTCACATAGCGTGCGTAAAAGCTGTGTCGCCCCTACGGGGCTCTGGCTTATCTCCACCCTTTACCCACGTCTGCCGACGTGGGCTCAATAATTACGCGCCTCCGGCGCTTGGCTCATGGTGACCTTCACGCCCTCGGCTCCCAAACTGGATGAGCACTCGAAGCTAAAGTAAGTGGCATTAGCCGGGGGGCGGCTGCGCTCCACAGAAGTTGTTTACCGCGAGACTTCAGCGCTCAAGTGTTCCCTGGTGGAATCAGAAGTTGTTTCTGGTGGTGAAACGATTGACTTAATGCCCCAGATATCCCGCGCATATTCGCGGATGGTGCGGTCGCTGGAGAATGTTCCTACGCGACCTACATTCAGGATGGCCTTGCGAGCCCACGTGGCAGCCTCCAGATAATCCTTTTCTACGCGGTGGCTGGCTTCAATGTAGGAAGGCAGATCAGCCATATGGAAATAGCGGTCGCCACGATCGAGAATCTCATCCACGATCCAGCGGAAAAGCCCCTGCTCTTCCGGACAGAACCGGTCGGTTGCCAGGCTGTCCATTACGCGGCGAAGCATCGGGTTTTCGTTGTACAAGTCACGCGGATTATACGAACCATGCTCCTTGTACCAGCGCACATCGTCGGGTGTAAGCCCGAAGATGTAGATGTTCGGCTCGCCCACCTCTCCCATGATCTCGATATTCGCGCCATCGAGCGTGCCCAATGTGAGCGCGCCATTCATGGCCAGCTTCATGTTGCCGGTGCCGGAGGCCTCCATGCCTGCGGTTGAAATCTGCTCGCTAAGATCGGCGGCCGGCATGATGATTTCGGCCAGCGACACGCGGTAGTCGGGAACGAAAACCACCTTGATCTTTTCTTTCACCCGCGGATCGGAGTTCACCACCTGGGCCACGTTGTTGATGAGCTTGATGATCTGCTTGGCCGCCCAGTATCCCGGCGCGGCTTTCCCGGCAAAGATGTAGGTGCGCGGCACTTTCAAATCAACGCCATCTTCCACCACGCTCAGGTATTCGTGGATGATGCGCATCACATTCAGCAATTGCCGCTTGTACTCATGGATACGCTTCACCTGCACGTCAAACATGGAATCAGGATCGATCTGCACCGCCGTGGTCTTCCATACCTCACGCGCCAGCTTGCGCTTGTTCTCGCGCTTGATCTCCAGGAAATCTTTCTGAAACGCCGGGTCTGAGGAATATCGTTCAATCTCCTGTACGTGCTGCAAGTCGGTGATCCAGCGTTCACCCACGGTGCTGGTCAGCAAGTGTGCCAGCCGGGGATTGGCTTTCAGAATCCAGCGGCGCGGCGCAACTCCATTGGTTTTGTTGCTGAAGCGCTCCGGCCACAGGTGCGCAAAATCCGGCACCAGTGAATTCTTCAGCAGTTCGGTGTGCAGCTTGGAAACGCCGTTGATCGCATGGCTGCCGATGATCGCCAGATGCGCCATGCGCACCTGTTTTTCCGGCCCTTCTTCGATGATCGACATGCGGCGTTGCCGCTCGGCATCTACCGGCCAGCGCCGCGCTACCGTGCGCAGGAACTGGTGATTGATACCAAAAATGATCTCCATGTGGCGTGGCAGCACGCGTTCCATCAGCGGCACCGGCCATTTCTCCAGCGCCTCCGGCAGCAACGTGTGGTTGGTGTAGCCGAGAGTCGCCTCAGTAATTTCCCAGGCGCGGTCCCACTCGATATGATAGTGATCCACCAGCCGCCGCATCATCTCAGCCACGCTCAGGCTGGGATGCGTGTCATTCATCTGCACCGCAACTTTCGAGGGAAAATCGTCAAAGTTGTTGTGCTTGAGCAGGTATCGGCGCATGATGTCATGCAGAGAGCAGGAGACGAGGAAGTATTCCTGAATGAGGCGAAGTTCTTTGCCTGACAGTACCGAGTCAGAAGGATACAGCACGCGCGAGATGTTCTCTGACGCAATCTTCTGCTCCACGGCGCGTATGTAATCGCCGCGATTGAAAATCTCTATATCAAAATCCTGCGAGGCGCGCGCGGTAAACAGGCGCAGGTAATTTACCGTTTGCCCGCCATAACCCGCCACTGGCATATCATTGGGAACACCGACGACGACCTTGTAGTCGGTCCAGCGTCCTACGCGGTTGCCTTCGGAATCGCGTGTGTAATCGATGCGGCCATACAGAGGGATCTGGCACACCTCATGCGTCCGGTCAATATAAAACGGCGTGCCTTCGGCTTTCCACAGATCAGGCTTCTCGCGCTGGTGCCCGGCAACGATCTCCTGCTTGAACATGCCGTATTCGTAATCAATGCCGTAACCGAAGCCCGGCATGCCCATGGTGGCCAGCGACTCCAGGAAACATGCAGCCAGTCTTCCCAAGCCGCCGTTGCCAAGACCTGCATCCGGCTCCACTTCCAGCACGTCTTCCAGCACCACGCCGTAATCTTCATTCAGGATCGCGCGGCACTGGTCATACAGCCGAAGGTTGCAGAGGTTGTCACTAAGCCAGCGCCCCATCAGGAATTCCAGGGAAAGGTAGTAGAGACGCTTTACATCGCGCTGCTGGTAGATCTGTTCGGTAGCCAGCAGGCGGTCAATCAGGCAATCACGCACCGTGAGAGAAACAGGCTTGAGGAGTTCCAGAGGATTCAGTGCTGCCGGGGGACGCGCAAGGGTGTAGCGCACATGCCGCTGGATGGATTGCCGCAACGACTCAGGATCACAGCTTGTACCGTTGAACGATGCGGCAGACATTAGGACCCTGATCGCAGGAAGTACTCCCAGAGACAAAGATATTGTCTATCCGATAGCAATTTTGGGCGCTTTGGTTGTCCAGAGCTGCCGGTTGATTCGTATAGAGGCGGATACAAATGCGTTTCCTGACCTATAGTATTTCATAATCCACATTTGATTTGCACTCACGAAAAGGCCACCTCTCAAGCGGCTATCTGCACAATCAGTGTTGTCTGCCACCCATGATAAGGTCTTCGCATTAGCTGAGTTTCGGCCGCCGTTTGTGCCAGTCCGTCTGGCGCTGAAAGATTCTCGCCGCCTGCACTACTTTTGCGTCGTCCAGCGGGCGCGCCAGAAACTGAATGCCTGTAGGCAGATCATTCTTTCCCAACCCACATGGTATGCTGATGGCCGGCAGCCCGCAGATGTTCCCGATTCCACCAATGGGATCAGCGAAGGTGAGAGCATCATCGAGATTGGCATCCAGTTTGGATGCAGTCACCGGCAGCGACGCAGTCGCCAGAAGATCAACTCTGGTAAATATCTCGTCCATCTTCTTCTGGATAATTCTGCGGACACGCTGCGCCGTCATGAAGTCGGAAGCACTGATTGCCTCATTCATGTATCCGCCAATCTTTCCCAGCGGATCATTCAGGTCCGCTACGCGGCCTGATTGAATCAGATCGCGAAATGCGGCTGCTCCTTCCACGGAAACAATCGTTCCCGCTGCAATCTCCCACGGTCCCTCTGGAAGGGTGATGGTGCTTAGCTGAAACGCCTTGTTCTTCTCCAGCACTTCCCGTGCTGCCATGGTGTTTTTGTTTACATCCGGAGCAATCTCTTTCCACTGGTTGGCGATCCAGCCAATCTTCAGCGGACGCATTGGCTCTCCTGCGCCAGCATATTTCGCCAGTGATTCGGGCAGCGATCCTGCATCGTCGCGATCATGCCCGGCAATCACTTTCAGGATGAGATCACAGTCATCGGCACTGCGCGCCATGGGGCCTATCTTGTCCATGGAGTATGACAATGCCATGGCCCCGCCGCGGCTCACGCGTCCATAGGTTGGCCGCAAGCCTGAGATGCCGCAAAATCCTGAGGGACACAGGATCGATCCCCAAGTTTCCGTTCCAATCGCAAACGCCGCCAGACCTGCGCTTACTATCGCGCCTGAACCGCTCGATGACCCGCACGTCCAGTAATCCTGATTCCATGGATTTTTCACAGCGCCGCTGCCTGAGGCGGAGGCATACCGGTATCCGAGTCCGCCAGCCAACTCGATCATCGCTGCCTTGCCAATCAGGATGGCGCCGGCATTTTCCAGTTTGCGGATTACCGTGGCATCATAATCAAACGTTTGTTGTGCATAGGGCCGCGCTCCCCAGGTCGTGGGATATCCTTTCACCGCCAGCAGATCTTTAGCAGCGTAGGGAATGCCATGCAGCGGCCCTCGATATTTCCCCGCAGCAATTTCCTTCTCCGCAGTGTGAGCCTGCTCCATGGCCAGATCGGGCGTAAGCATTGTATAAGCATTCAGCTTCGCTCCAATCGTGCGGCTGCGCTCCAGGTAATTTTCCGTGAGCTTCACCGGAGAAAGCTGCTTCAGGCGGATGCGCCGCGCAAGCTCGGTCACCGGCAGATACAGAACATCATCACTGAGTGCGGGCATTGCTCTTCTCCCCTTCAGTGAATTTCAGCACTGCCGCCGGCTGGTCTGAGTTTTCGAGCGCATAGGCACGCATCTTCTCGAGGCCGCTCTGGGTTTCCCCCATCACCTTGCGGATGTCTGCCTTCTGCTCATCACTCAGGCGCTTGCCATATTTGCGGAAAATCTCTTTTACTTTGGCGTCCACTTCCGCCTGCGCGTCAGGCGAGAGCCGGGTTGAAGAAGAGGGCTGCTGCGCGGTCGAAGAACTCTGCGCGTCAACCTCAGCGCCGGGCAGCAAAACGCCTGCGGCAGCCACCGCTGCCCCCACCGCAAACTTGCGGCGGGAGATTTTGGGCTGGAAGTCGGACATCTGTATCTCCAGTTAGAGTTTATGATTGCGAAGCCGGAGACTACATGAAAGGGCTTGCAGCCGTCAAACATTTGTGTCCAGAGCTGCATCTTACATAATGCCACTTCGTCTGAAATTCTGTTTCAGGACAAACCGCCATGCCACACTGGGTCACTTTTGATCAGGAGACCTCCACTGCCCTGCGCTCGCAATTGCCCAATCAAACTATCTTTCAGCGCCCTGGAAATAACATGATGGAGTATCTGCTCGAAGACCGGGAGGCCATCGTCGCAGTGCTGCCATCCTCTCGCCATAACCAGGTAGCAGTCGCCGTTTTCCGCTGGAACCGCATTCCCGATCCCCCGGAAGGGCCTGTGATTCCCGCAGGCAAGCGTGCTGGAGGATTCCTTGGCCTCATCGACGAATCTCTCTTTGACGACGAAGCCCAGAAGAAAAAAAGCTGGTGGCAACGGCTGTGGGAATAGCTCTCTCTGGTAAAAATGTGTAAAGATCGAAAAATCCAGAGCTGCACAACTCTTTTTCGGCTTAAGGGTTCCTACTTAAGAGCAAGTGAAGAGAAACGGCCATGAACTGCGAAATCTGCAGAACGATTGAAAGGCTAGGACTTGAAGAGTCGGCGCACGATCTCTGGTATTGCGCTGACGCGCAGCCGACAAAGCCTACCTTACGCCGGGAACGGGCAGAGGCAGAGCAATTTCTGAGACAGATGTGCGCCTTCTTTCTCTTGAAGTGGCGGCATCGGCGCAACTGGGTGATTGCGCATTACCGGCCAAGGCTGGTCAC
>Ga0066662_10000276_pt1 | contig 22284 bp, 20 predicted proteins | sample GraSoiAngelo_111_FD_133939 | JGI IMG/M metagenome (GOLD analysis project Ga0066662, IMG submission 133939) | Grasslands soil microbial communities from the Angelo Coastal Reserve, California, USA - 14_0903_12_40cm | ecosystem: Environmental > Terrestrial > Soil > Grasslands | place: USA...
CAAAAGGCATGAGTTTTGGAGCGCGAGAGGTTGTTGGCTCATTCGAGTCCAAAAGCCGCTCGCTCGCCGCTCGACCAAGCGTACTGAGCTGACGAAAAATCTACGAGCGGGCTTCACACCTTCGCTCAACACCTTCATGCCAGCAAGTCTTCCTCATAACTGAGCCTGTCGTCGGCCAGCAACTCATGCTTTTTAAGCAACTCTAAGAGGTCAGACTTAGACATAATGTCGTCGGCGGAACTGTACTCCTTCTGCAAAGGACTCTTAAGTTCATCCACACTCTTTAACTCCGGCAGCATCGGCGTAATCACATAGTAGCTTCCGCGCTCCATAGTGCGATGCGCCTCTTCTTCGGAGACGAGAATCTCATGAGTCTTCTCGCCCGGACGGATGCCTGTCACGACCGTTTTAACGGGGCGACCGTTGATTAAGACTTCGGCAATATCAACTACGCGCGCAGATGGAACGCGCGGAATGTAGGTCTCGCCTCGCTCGCCTTCGCTGAGGGCTGCGAAGATGGTGTCAACAGCCTGCTCGAGACTGAGTAGAAAGCGAGTCATCTCTGTGGTTGTGATCGTGACTGGTCCGCCGCGCCTTATCTGCTCGTGGAAAAGCGGAATCACGCTTCCACGAGAAGCCAGAACGTTTCCGTAGCGCACACAGATAAAGCGTGTGTCGGGGCAGTCCAAATTGGCGCAGACGAATAAACGCTCCTGAATCGCCTTCGTCATCCCCATCACGTTCACAGGCTTGCAAGCTTTATCCGTCGAGATGCCTACGACAGTTTCCACAGGCAGATGATTCTCGCGTATGACGCGCACGATGTTCTCCGCGCCCGTTATGTTGGTCTGCACCGCCTCGAACGGGAAATATTCGCACGAAGGGACTTGCTTCAAAGCCGCCGCGTTGAAGACCACATCCGCGCCCCGTAGCACGGTCGCAACCGAGTGCAGATCGCGCACGTCGCCTATGCGAAATTGTAGAAGCTGTTCAAAGTTGTGATAGATAACCTCGTCGGTCGCAGCACGCCGATGCTGGTAAGCCAGACGCATGTGATGCTGCTTGGCTTCGTCGCGCGAGAAGACAGTGATGCGGCGCGGCAATCCCATCTCTCCTGAAAGAAGCCGCCGCACCAGCACTTTGCCGAGCGACCCTGTGCCGCCCGTTACAACAATACTTTTATCCGTGAGCATTATTCCTCCGAATCTCCGCGTAGGGAGTAGAATCCTTCTGCATCTCTTCGATCATCTGAGGCCAGGGCTTAGGTGCGGAATTGACCGTCTGCCAGAAGCGCCCGGCGTTTAGGCTACGGTCGCAGACGAACGATTCGTCCGGCTCTATCTTAACCTTCAGACCATAGACCTCTTTAATGAGCGAGAGCAGATCGAACTTATTAATAGGCTCAGCCGCCACGTGCCACACGCCGTGCATAGCGGGGCGCTCGTCAATCACCTTTGCTACGATGCGTGCAAGCTCAAGCGTTGTGAAACCACTGAAGACGGCGCGACGAAAGCCGCGAACGGTTTTTCCTTCCTGACTCAGAAACCATTCGACGAGACCATGAGCGCCCTGTAGCTCGCGGCCTATCATTGATGTTCGCAAGGTCAGACAAAGCTCGCCCGACACTTCGCCTAAAAACTTTGTCCTGCCGTAAAGGTCTTCGGCATCCGACACATCATTCTCATCGTAGTTGCCCTTGCGGCCTGAGAAGACGCAGTCGGTGCTCAAATGCACCAGCCGTATCGAAGCTGCGCGGCAGATGCCTGCGAGCTTGTGCGGGAACAGCGCGTTGATGGAGATACTCGTCAAAGGGTCTTTGGCCGCCGCATCCTGTTTGACGATGCCGACGCAGTTGACTATGACTTCCGGGCGCGCCCTTTCAATAGCGCGAAGGATGCTGTCCGTGTCCTGAGCCGACACGTGGCTGAGCAGACGCGACGGGTCAAACAGTTCGTGGCGCACGTAAGCCTGCGAAGTTTGACGCACGGTTGCGTAAACATCGAACCCCTCGGCCAAGACTTGAGCGAGCTTGTGGCCCAACATCCCTCCTCCGCCCAGAATCAGAACTCTCTTCGCCATAGCCTTCGGTTAAATCTTTGATCCGGTATCAAGACTTTTCTCTTCGCGCTGCGGCAACCGCACCTCTTGCAAGTCTGTGTACTCCGCCTTATCCGTTTCGGCCACGTCCTCTGCGCAAGAAGGGTACAACTCCTCCACTACATAGGCTGGCCTGTTCCTAGTCTCGTCCAAGGTTCGCCACAGGTACTCGCCTATGACCCCCAGCGCGAGAAATTGGAAAGATGAGACGAGCAACACGACCACCATAATCGCCGCCCAGCCCTCCACAGCAATCATCCCGCTCAGCTTGGCTACGAGTATGAACAGACCATAAAGGAGCGAAATTATTCCCAGCACAAGACCCATGACGGATATGGCACGGATAGGGAAGAACGAGAAGGAGACGAACGTGTCTATGAAGAGCTTGATCTTCTTACTCAAGGTCCAGCGGGATCGTCCTACCTGCCTTTTCCTCCTCGTATAGGGAATAGAGACGTGTTCATATCCAATCCAGGGCAGCAGATAGAGAGTGTTGGTATTCTTCTCATTCATTTTCACTACCTCGTCTTTCAGTCGGCTATCGAAGAGCACGAAGTCGAACCCGCCCGGAGGGATAGACTTAATAGCCAGCTTGCGAATTAGGTAGTGATAGGTCTTGGAGAAAACCTTCTGTAAGAGGGGGTCTTTCCTATCCTGCCGATTAGCCATGATAAGTTTAATACCTTTGAGCCAATACACGTACATCTTTAATATAAGCTCCGGCGGGTCCTGAAGGTCTGCGGCTATCACCGTGCAGCAATCACCAGTGGCATACTTCATACCGGCTAGGACGGCATAGTGAGCGCCCACGTTACCAGCCAGCTTAACTATTTTCACTTTATCAGGATAGCTCTGTTGGAATCTCTTCAACTCGACGAGCGTATTATCCCTTGAGCCGTCATCCACCATGACGTACTCAAACGTCGCATCCGTAGGGAACAGTTTTTCGTTTTCGATTAACTCCCTAGATGTGATGGGTATGTTTTGCTCATTGTAGTAGCAGGGAATGATGACTGAAATTTTAGGCATCGGCTCATCTACTGTAATTGTTGAGTCAGACCAAATTGCTTAACTCTCCCGCTCGGCCAGAGCGGCGTGAATCACACACTCTCGGAATCTTATCAGTTTCGCTTCCCGCTCGTTAGCACTGTCGCGGGCTTTCCCACAAATCATCTTATAAATGAGTGTAATTGTTCAATCACTTGATTCGCTTCATCCTCTGACAGGTGTGGCCCCATTGGGATGCTAAGCACTCTCCGGGCTATCTTCTCTGATAAGGGGAAAGCACCTGCCCTATAACCCAGTTCGAGGTAAGCTTCTTGTAGATGCGGTGGCACGGGGTAGTGAATTAACGTTCCTATCCCTTGGTCCGTCAGATGTTTTTGCAGTCTATCACGATTGCCATAGGAGATCACAAAGAGATGCCATATAGGGTCTGCATATTCTGGAACAAAGGGCAGAACCAAGTCTTCAAGCTCAGTGAGCGATTCCAAGTATTGCTTAGCCACCTGTTTGCGCCGCTCATTCCATTGATCGAGCTTACTAAGTTTCACCCTCAATAGCGCAGCCTGCAATTCGTCCAAGCGAGAGTTGAATCCCTTTAACTCATTGTAGTATTTAACGGGCGAACCATAATTGCGAAGGAGACTGACCCTTCGTGCCAACTCATCGTCGTCGGTTAGAACTGCACCGGCGTCGCCAAAGGCTCCAAGATTTTTACCCGGATAAAAACTGAAACCGGCGGCGTAGCCCAAAGACCCAACCCGTTTTCCCTTGTAGGCTGCGCCTTGCGCCTGCGCCGCGTCTTCAATCACCTTGATTCCAGCCGACCCTGCGACTTCATTGATCGAATCCATATCTGCCGGTTGCCCGTACAAGTGTACGGCAATCACGGCCTTGGTTTTCCGAGTGATGGCCGCTTCCATTTTTAACGGATCAATATTGTAGGTTCTCTCGTCAGGCTCGACCGCGACGGGTGTCGCTCCGGCATAAGATACTGCCAGCCATGTAGCGATATAGGTGTTGGCTGGAACAATAACTTCATCCCCCGGCCCGATATCCATTGCGCGTAAGATTAAGTGTAAGGCTTCGAGGCCGTTGCCCACACCGATGCAATGCTTCGCACCGCAGTAGGCCGCGAATTCCGCCTCAAAGGATTCTACTTCCTGTCCAAGGATATACCACCCGGATTCCATCACACGTTGATAGGCGTCGTTTAATTCATTCTTTAACTCTATGTAAGAGGCTTGTAGGTTTAGGAAAGGAATTTTCATTTTGACTATTCTAATCGGGCTTCATCTTAAGGAGACCTGCGCTCCGATGCGATTACCGATCTTAAAAAGAGTTTTATGTCGGACCGCCGGACAGTATCCATTCTGCGTGCTGATTTCGCAAGCCGTCCGTGTTGCTGCGGCGCGCTTAAGGCAGATTGCAAGCACTCAAATCAACATACGTCAGGTCAGGACTCAGAAAGTCAGGAGACAGAGACGCAAGGTAATTCTCCGTTCTAATACCGCATGTGAGCGCCCAGACGCGACACCCTAATAAACGCGCAGCCTCTATGTCCACCTCCGTGTCTCCTATCCAGAGACAATGTTCAGGCGAGATTTCTGTCACAGTGTTCTTAAGTTGCTCAGCCTTCGCTTGACCCGTTAGAGCCGGGGGGCACGCTATGACTTGATCTAAGAAAATATCCAGACCGAGACGAGCGAGTTCGTGATTCAGAGGTTCGATGAGCCGCCTCATAGTTACAAGAACCATACGCACACGCTTTTCGCGCCAGCTTTGCAACTTCGCGGTCGTCCCTGGCTGTAAGAGATCAAGCTCAAGCATGTGTGGTTGCTCGATTAGCTCAAGCCATGATTTTTTGAATGCTTCCGTGATTGATTCAGCACCGCTGGCCGATAGCAGTTCTTTAATACCTACTCGTGATCGCTTCATCTGCCAGTAATCTTCCAGATTGATAGGTGTGAAGCCATGTTCGGCCAATATCTGGCTGTAGCAGGTGTAATGCCGCAGCCGGCAATCAATAATCGGGCCGTCCAAATCCAGTATGATCATCTGAATCATGCCGATTGACAGATAGCATAGAGTTCTGCCGCGTAGTCTGGAAAATCTTTCCCAAGCTCATAGAATCCGGCTATCATCTCTTCGGTCCAGTTATCCTGAATCTGCTGATTCGATAGCGGCTTGAAAAAGACTCCGCCCTTCTCCACAACTTGAACTCCGGCAGTCTCTAGATCACGACGAAAGCTTTCAGGCGTATATACACGACGATGACCCAGGATTCGATCCCTTGCGTTAAGCTCACATGGCTCTTTGAGCAAACCCATTTTGACTGCCGCCAAACGATGTATCGAATGAGCATTAGGCACGCCGACCAGAAGTTTTCCGCCCCTTGCTAACCACTCTTTCACCCTGGACACTAAACTGATTGGGTCCTCCACGTGTTCAAGAATATGCTCCATGACAATAGTATTAAACGGCTGGTCTGGAACAAACTCCTCGAAGAGCTTATGCACCTTCACGAGGTTCGGCGCGTCGTTAATACGAGCCAACAGTTCCTGCGAGCCATCTACAACTGTCAGGCGTGTAAAATGAGGTAGAAGAAACTGCGTCATCTCTCCTTCAGCCGGACCTAATTCGAGACCTTCAGGGCCAGCCAAGTGAGGGCGAAGCGTCTGGTATCGAAATTGAATCAAACGTCTGTCGAAATCGAGTTGATCTTTTAAGTACCACTCGGATACCTTTTCGACCCTTTGTTGTTCTTGATTATTCATAGATTCAATCCCTGAAAATAGAGTGACTCCTCTTTTAGACCTTCTTCGAGCGGGACGAGATTCCACTCACCCAATTCTCTACGCATCAGCCCATTATCGAAGCGGAAGGATGTGCCGGGCGCATCGTTGTTAACATACTGAATCCTGCCTGAATGATTAAGCGCCGCCATCAGAATTTCAACAATCCTTCGGATGGAAGTTGACTCTCCACGCACAATATTCAGAGGGCCGAGTTCCGGCGCTACCGATGTAGCCGCTCTTAAGGTTGCCTCTACAGCATCGGTTACATATAAGAGGTCTCTCTCGGCGCTTCCGTCACCATATATGACAGGAGACTTGCCGCTCAATATCTGTTTTATTGTTTGAGGAATCAACTTACCGTAAACCTCTTCGCCCGGTCCGAAGATATGACCGTAACGCAAGATCGAATATCCGCAATTGTGTAATCGAGCATAGCTTCTTACTAACTGCTCACAGAAAAGCTTGGATGCCGCATATAGATTTGATGGGCGCAGGGGCGACGATTCCGTCAGGACGCTATCGCCTGTCAATGCATCATAGACATCGAGCGTGCTTGAAAAAATTATACGCATAGGCGGCGCGGGCAGACTCTCAAGCAGCGAGCGAGTTCCCAAAAGATTATCGCGATAGACCTCTTCGACCAGATCACCTTGCTCTCGCGTCTTTGGCGTGAAGGCTGCCAGATGAAATAGAAAGTCTATCCGGTCAATACCTTCGCCCAGCCACGTCTCAGGTGACAACCGGTCCAGGGATGCTGTGATGTGAGTCACGCCTTCATATTTTTCTGCCGCAGCGCTTCTGTATAAGAGGACCAGGCGAATGGTTGAATCCTTCAGTAAACGCCTGACCAGATGAGTACCTATAAAGCCTGTACCTCCGGTAACGAGAACTGTTCTGCCGCTCAAGGTTAAAGGCTGCATCGCTCCATCTTTTCCAGTTCATCAACGGTTGTTAAGACAGGCGGCACGTCCATCCCTCTAATCCAAACAAGTCCCGGCGGCAGCGGGTTAATCTTCCTATCGAGCGCCGGAAATCTCTTCTCAAGCGCGATGTCGCAATAAATCTCAGGCATGTTTAGACCGGCTTTAGTGAAAAAATAGTGCGTAGTAAAGAAGCGTCCGACATTGATTTCCGTAGGGTTGGGTGTGCCCTCCGTATCATAGGTCATGTCAACGCCAAATATCCCGTGAGGCTTGCGGTCAATTGAGCGGATGGCTTGAAGAGCTATTTCATCCACCAGTGGATCGGCACAGGTTTCGGCGACGCCAGTGATTCCGGTCACACCGGACAGAGTTCGATTGCCGAAATTCCAACTTCTACGCCTTCTGGATTGCGCTACCACCAACTCTCCTTCAAACCAGATGGAAAGCCAAGTGACGGTTTGCTCCGTTAGACATTCGGCTGCCGTAAAAGCTCCCCACCCTTTGAATTTATCAATCCAGAGCCGTGCGAATTCCAGGTTATCTGTAGGGAGCGCACCGCGCCCTCCACCACCTTCGATTGCCCTGATCCAGACCTTAGGACCAAATTTTTCAAAGGCTTTGTGAAGATCACTGATCGAGTTAATCAGAAGCGTTTCAGGTATTTTGATCTCGGCTCTCTTCCATAACTCGTATGACTTATGCTTGTCCACGCAGTTTTCAATCGTCTCCGATGAGGGGAGAAAAAATTTAATCCCCAAGTCTCGGACGCGATCTCTGAGACGGGAGATAGCTCGCACTTCAAAATCATTCTGAAGATGAATAAAGTCTGGACGTGTCTTGTCCAGAAGCCCCAAAATTTTTTTAGGGTACTCAGGGTCCACAGCAAAAGGAACGACATGCTTCTCTTCCGTGTTGGCAAGAAAGAGATCAGATGGAATACAAGATGCGCCGATCAGATAATCTTTGCGCTGTGATTCGCGCAGGGAGCGTATGAAATTGTTGGCCGGTGCTCCTCCTGCGCCGCCTACATATATCCTAGCCATTAATTGAAACCTTCAATGCGCCTTCCCTGTAGATTATAAACTGCCGTGTCAGCGTTTCTGCGACTCACAGCTCTTAAAAATTTTGTAGTCTCTAATATAATCAGCTTCATCGTAGTAAGTAGAAGTCAGTACCAACTGAACTGCGACATGCGAGTATTGCATCGTGTGCCAGGCGTCCGGCGGAATGTAAACTCCTATGTGTGGGTTATCCAGAACGAACGTTTCCACTTCCCCCTCTCTGGTTTCTGTTGTCACTATGATTCTACCCGCGACTGCCAAAAGGATTTGCTCGGTCTCGTGATGTGCGTGTCTGCCGCGAACTATACTTTCGGGAGTGTAGTAAGTCCAGAAGACTCTCTTGACCTCGAAGGGGATGTTCTTGCTGCTCTCCGCCGCAGAAACATATCCGACCGCAGAATCCCCGAATTTCGGAAACTCTATTAAGTGGGGTTTAGGATATTCTCTCATGAATTAAACTTAGAAATCTCTGCTTAAACGTTAGAGCGTGCGTTCGGGTTCAAGTTAAGTCACTCTATCATAAACGGTCGAGCGCGCGCACTATCGCGCAACTACTGTCCAAGCTGGCGGCTTCGTCTGACGGCAGGTCACCGTCGCCCTGTGATTCGGATCAGCGCTATCTAGACGCAACACGCGGTAGTTATTTTCGTTAAAGAGCTGCGTTACTTTGAGCCAGTCAGGTGTGTGATTCAGATCGAGCACAGCCGCTATTGAAGCGTGAGTCTCATCATCAATTATCAGGTAGCGGAATCCCTGCCCGTATAGATAGTCCCACGCGCCTTCGTGTGTACCGAAATTCAAGACCGGCTGCTTCTCGTCGCTGCTCTCCGCGCATTCTAAAAGGTCCGGGCGAAGCCCGTAGATAAAATGTTCTGCGAGATAGACGCGCTCTCCCGGCTGAGCTTGTTGATTGACCAGATTCAGGGCAGGGCATTCCGGTCCGGCGACGCTGCATTCAGGCAGCCGTCCCATCGCGTAACGCAGAATAGAAGTGGGCGTGAGCTTCAGATAGCTTAACGTTACGGCGAGAGTTAGAAAGAGGCAGAAGAAAGTGCTTATCAAAATAGCTGCGCTGAACAGTCGGGGCCTCTTCTCCGTCGTGCTTACATATTCAGCGCTGCGCGCGACTACCGGAACAAACAATAGTAGCGATGAGAAAATGTAGCGGGGCGCAAGAATCGAAGGGCGTGCCGCAACCCAAAGCGCTGTGCCGAGCATGGCCGCCAGAGTAACTTGGAAAAGCTCGCTCCGAACCAGATTACGCGCTCTCGGCAGCAACAAGATCAATGGAGCAAAGACCAAAAGCAGCGCCGACAGTGTGCCGCCCTCAATCGGATACTCGCCGAAAATCAGGGCGAGCGGATATGTTAGGACTATCCATCTGGTAACGTCCGGCGTAAACCATGTCTGGTCAACCCAGGCCTGACCCTGTGTGCTAATAAAAGGCGCAAGCGGCTCGCCAAAGAGCAGACTGTTTTTAAGTATGTGCATTAACACAGGCACCGCCATCCAAATACCCAGCGGGACGAGCGTCCTCACTGCCCAGGCAATTAAAGATTTGCTTCTGGACTCTTCCTCCTCTGACGTGAGATGTCTCCACACTATCAAAAGTAGGACGCCGGAGATTAAGGGCACGATGTAAGTGATCTTAGCCATGACGGCTAGACCTGTGAACAACCCCGTCAGACGTAGCGCCGCTCCGCCTTCTTCTTCTCTGACTCGCAATGCCCAGTAGAAAGCTCCCATCCCCATTGCCGCGGCGAAGAGATCAACCTTGCCGTCCGGGATGATTAAAATGAAGGCGATGGAAGTGAATAAAATAGCGAGCGCTATCAACTGTCCGCGACGCCGCAGCCCGACACGCGCGCAGATGGCAAGCAACATCACTGCGACCACCAGGCAATTGCTCCACACAAGCAGTTTCGCAGCGCGGTCGCTGCCCAGCAGGATCAAGGCTGAATGGTGCATCTCTCCCATCAGGCCGAGCTGCGCGAACGTTTCAAGCCCTCGTAGCGGAATCAACTGGTGCGCCGCCGCAACCACTTTCGGCAAGACCATATAGACTGCTGCGGAATCCCCGCGCGGCGGCAACACAAGAGCGCCTATGCCTCCGACCACCATCAGGAACAGGACCAATCCGGCCACAGCCATCCACGCAAGCCCCTCTGCGCGCAGGCTCTGAAGGACGGAGCGTAATCTTCGCGCGACTCCAATGATGGTCTGCCACGCGAACACTACAGAGCAGACGCCGCAGATAATCACTAACCAGACGATGAGCGGAGAGAATCGTGCGTGTAAAGAGATCAGAAGCCAGACGTTTGCTAGCAGTCCCTGACCTAGAAGAAAAGCGGTCGCAAGCTCTACCCAATCGTTGGCTCTCTGAAGCCTCGCAGCCTTCGACGCGAGCAAGCGCCTAAGCAGCGAGCCGAAACCAAGACAGGCGACCAGATAGACAAGCCACAATGCGATACTAAGCATCAACATCTTAGTTCAAAGTTTGATTGACTTAACGATTATCAGTTTAGAAAACGTAGCGAGCTTTGAAGTAGTGCAACATGGCATCCCTTCCCCACAGGATAAACGGATACCTGATGAGCGGCCCCCAAGGCCCATGCACCAGCCAGTATAAGAAGGGAATGCTTACGGCCCAGATTAGAAAGCCGACCTTCGCAATCAGATTCACCTGCAAAGTCCGAATCTGATCTCTATCGTGGTTGCTCATTGTTTTTTATACTCTAACTCTAAGTACAGGACAAAAATAGCTCTTTGAAACTGCATAAAAGGCCATCATGCCGTTATCCTTCTCCTGATCTATCGCCAAACAAATCGGTAAAGGATGAAGCACAATGGTCAACAAGTCGCTGCTGGAGCGAACGCTTGCTGAGAATGTAACGTGGAACAAAGCTCGAATCAACTTCTTGACCAAGTTCCTCGTAGCTGTGATTCAAGTCAAGACCATCAACCTCGCCCAAGTCTCCAGTGTGATGCGCGGGCGAGCCAAACAAGCATCGCATTACAAGCGGATTCAGCGCTTCTTGAGATTCTTCCAACTGCCTTTCGCTGAACTGGCTCGTTTCGTCATTAAGTTGATGGGACTCAGGCCGCCTTTTGTCATCACGATTGACCGCACCGATTGGTACTTGGGCGAGACGCCGTTGAATGTCTTGCTGTTGGACATCGCTTATCGAGGCATCGGCTTCCCGCTGCTGTGGACGATTCTTGAGAAGAAAGGCTGCTCCGACACCAATGAGCGCATTAACCTGATCGAAGAGTACCTGCGCTTGTTCGGGCGGCAAAGTATTGAGTTTATTTGCGCGGACCGAGAGTTTATCGGAGTGGATTGGCTGGCCTTTCTGTGTCGAGAGCGCATTCGGTTTCGCCTGCGACTGAAAGAGAATCTGCTGGTGGAGAACTCGCGCCACACGAAGCGGGTAGCGGCCAGGAATCTGTTCCGTACACAGCAAGCAAGCGTCGCCGTCTTGCTCTCGGGGTCGTGCCAAGTCTTGGGGCAAAGGCTGTTTGTGATGGTCCTGCGGCGCAGTGATGGCGAGTATGTGATTGTCGTCAGCACGCAAGAAACCACTTTGCTGCTTGCTGATTATGCGCGCCGATGGGGAGTTGAAACTTTGTTCGGTTGCTTGAAGACCAGAGGTTTTTGTCTGGAAGCGGCGCACGTGACGGACGCTGAGCGGTTGAGAAAGTTGATGGCTTTGCTGGCCTTCTGTTGGGCTTATCTGTCGGGGCAATAGCTGACACGCATGGTCCCGTTGAAGATCAAAAAGCATGGTCCTTTGGCTAAGAGTATCTTTCGTCATGGCTTCGACCACCTCAAACGCGTATTATGCAATCAGGACTGCTTGCCCGAACGAATTGCTTTTATTAGGCTTTGCAAGCTTTTGTCCTGTACTTAGACTCTAACTATAAAGCTGGCGAGTCGTCCATACCATAGGGGCAACTATTTTTTTCGGTCAGCCCGTCATCTCTTCTGAGATTCATGCTGCGAAGGAAGACGGCGAAACTGTTCGAGCACCATTCTGTAAATCTCTTCGCACTGTCGGACAGCCGCCTGCGGACCGGCCTGATTACGGTGAACTTCTCTGCAACGCTCGCCAACTTCGCTGCGATACTCTTTGTCTTCGATAAGACGTGATACCACCTCCTCGAATCGTGCGAAATCGCCGCGCGGAACTACTATCTCAGAATCGAAGATGAAATCCTCGACCGGACTCCAGTTCGCCTGATCGTACAACTGCATGTAATCGTTCTGATGAGAAACAATCGGTATAGCGCGAGACATGCCTTGAACCAGAACTTGCCCGCCGCCCGAAGGGTAAGTGTCAATAATTATGTCTGCTGTGGGAAGAATGCTGAGAAAATCCTCTCTCCAGCCAAGGAATCGAACGCGCTGACGCACTTCCCTTGGAATTACAGCATCAAGGAAAGGTATCTGATCTTCGCGCGGGCCGACGGCGACATAGTAAGTCTCAGCATGTTTGGAGAGCAGCGCATTGATTGCTTTCCAAAACTCTAAGTCCTGAAACTTCGGAAATCGTCCGGCGCTCATCAGGACTGTTGCTTCGTCAGGCAGGTCAAGCTCTCTTCTGCTGTAGGCCGCAACATTGCTCTCGACAGGATAATCAAGCTTCAACTCGACGAGCGAGCAGTTTACGGGCGAGTCCATGAGCGGGTGTTTGGTCCACGCAATCGCCCAATCGAGTATCGGCGGGGCAAACTGCGGCGGAGGGCCTTGCACAAGACCAAGGATTACAGGCGCAGGCCGCAGGCAGGTAATAAAGTATTGGCTGAAGTTGGCGAGCGCCGCGCTGGTAATCATGAGGTGAGGTTGAGCATCGTAGATGGCTTTGCCAACCGCTACGAGAGCCTCCGTCTGATTCTCAGTGCGCGGCGCTGTCACGACCCGGCAGCCCAAGCTTTCAAACTTACGGATGTATGCTTGCGCCTGTTTCGAGATAGCAATCACCTGCTCTGGCACGGGGATGAAGAACGTGATGTCGAAGCGAGATTTATCATGGTGCTCGGCCAGCACCAGATTAATCTCTACCAGAATAGAGTTTGGCTCCGTCGCACCTTTCACTAGATAGGCGAGTCGTATCTTTTTGCCATCTTCAACCGTTACCTGATTGCGTTGTGGAAAACGGTAGGCGTCGGCCAACTCCTCCATGCAATTGAGAATGTCGAAGTCAAACTCGTACCTGTCCAGATTCTGAAATCCTAAGTCTGAGTAGTGCGACAGGTTGAAATAGTCTATGGCTTCAGGAATATTCCCGTCAGCCGCAGCCGCCATTCCCAATCTTTTGTAGGCCTCGCGCATGGCCGGAGCATCCTTCAACGCGGCGCAGATTTTGGTGTAGAGCGGAAGCAAGTCCTTTGAGAACCCAGAGAGCAACCATGCGCGTTCTATAAAGACTCTTGCCTGTTTTAAGTCCGCCGCCGTCTCTCTTTGCAGATACGCATCGGCAAGCATAGAGTTAACCGCGCTTCGCTCCGTCCGACCAGGCAGGCAGAGGTAAGGCAGAAGTTCCGAAGAGGACACCTTCGCGCCCGTAGCAATCCGCGCTAGGATGGCGTCAAACGCTCTCCCGAGTTCTATCTTCGCTCTCTGCGCGGGACGATGAGCTTGATTCATCCGCCAAATCCACCTGCGTAAGACCTGAGAGACTCTGCCTTGATCGCGTCGCCTTAAAAGTAGGAGCAGGGAATCCGTCAATCGCTCCTTGAGATAAACCTTTGAGGACAGAGCCGCGCGATAAAGAGGAGAGGCGACGCGATGATATAGCGGAGCGGTCAAGCGGTAAAAGATTGGCCTGTGCGCCGTCTCCCAGCCCCACTTGCCGAGCCGCCCTAATGTCATCTGGCTTGCTCCAGAATTCGCGCCAGCGCTCCCGTCACAAGGTCCACGTGCTCTATCGGCATGTTCGGATAAAAAGGGAGCGATAGGCTCGCGTCGCCAATTCGTTCAGCTACTGGAAAAGCGCCCGGCTCGAAATTGAAAGTCTCTCGGAAAAAGGTGAGCAGATGAATCGCACGATAGTTAACCATCACGCTGATGCCCTCAGACTGCAACTCATTAATCACGTGATCGCGCAAGCCCCCTCCAATCCAGACCGGGAAGAGATGCCAGGAATGCTCTACACCGATAAGCGTCTTCGGTCTTGATAGATTGGGTATGTCCCACAGGCGCGATTCGTATTCTTTCGCCAGCGCCTGACGCTTGCGCCAGTTATCTTCCAGGCGATCCATCTGCGGCAGCAGAAGCGCGGCCTGTATGTTGTCCATATTGTATTTCCAACCGAGCACGGTCATGTCCCAATGCTTGTAGCCTTCACGATGACGGTCGTTGGCATTCTTATTCATTCCGTGCAGCCGTAACAGGCGCAGCTTCTCCGCCAACTCGTCATCATTAGTGACGAGCGCGCCGCCTTCGCCGCAGGTCAGATTCTTGGTTGCATAGAACGAGTAGCAGGCCGTGTCGCCAAGCTCGCCCGTTTTCACACCGTCGCGCGTGCCTTCGACGCAATGCGCCGCGTCTTCAATCAAGGCGAGGTTGTAGCTGTCCGCGATCTTTCGCAGAGCGCGCATGTCGCACATCTGGCCGTATAGATGCACGGGGACTATGGCGCGCGTGCGCTCTGTGATCGCTGCTTCGACCAGAGAAGCATCCAGATTGCCCGTGTCCGGCTCAACGTCAACGAAGACTGGTCGCGCGCCCGCTTCCATGATCGCAGTTGCGGTGGCTATGAAAGTCATGGGCGTCGTAATCACCTCGTCGCCCGGCTTAATGCCGAGTGCGAGCAGTGAGAGATGAAGCGCGCCGGTGCAGCTAGTGACGGCGATAGCGTTTCGCACGCCAAGGTAGTCCGCAAAGCGATGCTCGAAACGCGCGACCCACTCGCCAGTGGTCAATATAGGTCCGGCCAAGACTTTCGCGACCGCGTCCAACTCAGCCTTCCCAAGATCGTGCATGAAGAATGGAACTTTCGTGATGGCCTTTGTAGTCATCAATGCATCTCCTTTTTCCCTGCCGCCGTGAAGATAGGAATATGTCGCATCCACATCTGTGGCCGCCACCACGCTTCATTATCCCTGTACCATCGTATGGTGCGTTCGAGTCCCTCTTCAAAAGAGAGGCGCGGCTTCCAACCTACAAGACTCGTCAGCTTCGACGCATCACACGTGTGGCGGAAGACCTGTCCGGGTCGGTCGCCTATGAACTGAATCTGGCTGTCGGTCGGCTTCATAGCGTTGAGCACGGACTCTGCCACTTCCAGAACGCTCTTGTCGTAGCCCGTGCCTATGTTGATGACCTGGCCTCTGATCTCGTCTATGTCTTTGTGAAGCAGCAGGTCCAGCGCCTCGCAATGCTCTTCTACGAAAATCCAGTCACGCTTGGCCGAGCCGTCGCCGTGCACCGTCAATGGCTCTTTCAAAAGACAACTGGTGATAAAGCGCGGGACCGCTTTTTCCAGATGCTGGTATGGACCATAGTTATTAAAGGGACGCACAATCACAGCAGGGATGTTGTAGGTCGCCCAGTAAGAATAGACCAGTCTGTCCGCTCCGCACTTCGCCGAAGCATACGGACTCATAGGATTCAGAGGATGATCCTCATCCATCTTCGCCGAGAGAGCCGAGCCGTAAACTTCCGACGTTGAAATGTGTATGAAGCGCTCCATGCGGTCGCGGTGATTGACGATAGCATTGGCGACCGTCTGTGTGCCGATAACATCGGTCTCGAAGAAGAGGCGATTGTCGTAGATAGAGCGAGTCACGTGCGACTCTGCGGCCATGTGAACGACTATGTCTGCGCGCGACACTAGCGTGTCCATCAACTCGCCGTTGCGCACATCGCCGTACCAGAACTCATATCGCTCCGAGCCGAAAGCTCCGTCCGGGCAGTTCTGCACATTGCCCGCGTAGGTCAATGCGTCAACCACAAGCAGGCGGTAATCGGGATATTTGTTGTAAAGATGCCGAACGAAGTTGCTGCCGATGAAGCCAGCGCCCCCCGTGACAAGAATAGTTTTCATGATTCCTCCGTGTTCTGATTTCCCGTAGCGATAATCTCCGCGCTCTCATCCCCGCAGTTGAGCAACAGATCAAGAGCCGATAAGAAGGGCACGAAACGCCCGTGCTGTTGCGTGTAAACTGGATGACGATAGTTCTGCCATTCGACGTTTATGCCGCGCTCTCGGAAGGATGCTACGTCCAGATAACTCTGCGCAGCGTGGCCGCTCAGATAGCGCGTCGCGCCGAAGTAAAGACACAGCTTAATTAGCCGCTCGCTGCGCTCTCCAACAACTCCTAGTTCGGAAGAGTGCGCACACTGGCGTTCTAAGCCCAACCACGCGCACATTAGTTCTATCACAGCCACGTCTAAATCAACCAAGCGCTCCCAGCGCCTTCCGGCCAACAACTCTTCGAGTTCCGGCATGTAGCGTTTCAGGTGCGGCGCTTTCGCGTAAAATTGCCTGATCGTGCCCACGTGCTTGCGCGCCCACGGCTGGCGATTATCAATCTCGGTTTCGAGAATGAGTTGGCTGAGGGAATGCACGCGCACGGGCACGGTCAACCAGTGAGGCTCCCCCACAGGCGATTTGATTCTGTTGCGGTTTCGCCATCCGTTCTTATCATACTGAACGTCATCATAATAGACGAAGATGTCGGCGCGGCGCATCTGGTCAAAGAATCCCAGCCAGGGCAGATAGCCGGGCTGAAGCACTGCAAGGGTGCGTGAGTTGTCCGCGCTCAAGCCATTCTCTCCATCAAGCGCGGAAGGTAACGATAGTAGCCCTCAAAAGTCCCAAAGTCGCACGCCTCGCCTTTAAGCAAGAGGCCGCGATGCTCAAGACATTCGGTGCACTTCTCGAAAGTTTTCAAAAGGTCAACCTCTCCAGAGAGCGGATTTGTGAACTCGTCTCCCAGATAGTCGAAGATTTCCGGCGGATAAATGGCGCGCCCAAAACCTCTAATCTCGTAGTCGAAGGAACTGTAGGCCGCGCGCGTCTCATCTTCCGTCTGAATCCTGCCGAGCCTCAAAGGGGCTGAATACGAATCGCCCTCAAGCTCGAAACCGCGCGCACCCGTGAAGAAAGGCAACTCTGTTTTAGGAAGCCGGACGAGGCTTGAACAGATGCCGGACTCCAGCCCGCAGCCTTCGACGAGTTGGCGTGTGGCCGGAACTTCAGCGAGCAAGATTTGGTCTGGAATCATCATGACGAAAGAGCTATGGCCGATGAAATCTCTGGTCTGAAGAATCGCGTCACCGAGGCCGCGCGCCTCTCGCTGCTCGACGAAACTCAGTTCGCAAGCGGCCATAAGCTTTTCCAACTCCTCAATGCCGTAAGCATCTCCCCCGCGCCTCAGATCATAGCCCGTCGAGAAATAGTCCTTGATTATCCTCTTCGCTTCCCTGATGACGATGTAGATTTGTTTGATGCCGGACGCGACGGCCTCCTCTACGACGCACTGAATTGCAGGCTTGCGCCCCAGCGGCAGCATCTCCTTCGGGATGCTCTTGGTGATGGGAAGCATCCTCGTGCCGAGTCCCGCCGCAGGGATAATAGCTTTGTCAATCATGCTCATTATTCCGATTGCAGAGCGAAAGAGAGATCAGAGAGAACGCGCACCCGGCGCTCAATCTGCCTGAGACTGTTGGCTTGCCTTACGGCTGATGTACAGGACTGCGTTTTCAGCCTCCATCACCGACTCCAATCTCATCACGTCCGAGAGCATCGTCCACATCATCCTGTCACGCAAGAGGCCGACGATGCGTGCTCTGTATTCATCAACGTTGCGCTCGCCGGCGCTCTTCTCCGCATCTGTCATCTCCGAAATCAGTTGTTCGAACTTTTCTTCTGTCACCTCCGGCTCGATACGGGCGCGGTGTTGCAGCCACAAGTCCGTAGTCAAACGGCTTTCGTCGGCGACGACCACAAACCCTGCGCTTTCAAGCAGCCTGCGGAAATTGCTCTTATTGAAGTAGCTCAGGTGCATGGGCGGCACCCATGAAATATTGAGCGGCTCCTGACCGTTGAAAAGCTCCGGCGCTACCAGATGATAAATGCCCGACAGGTTCGGGCACAGAAGCACCAGCAGCCCTTCAGGCCGTAGAAGTCTGCGCAGGAGTTTCAAGGTCTCGCCGGGGTCGGGAACGTGTTCTATAAAATTGAAGGCCGCTATCACATCAAAGGACTCCGCTGCGTAGCCTGCCTCTTCGATTCTGCCCTCTCGAATGTTGGGCAAGCCCAATGTCTCGCTGGCATGACGAACACAGAGCAGGCTTATCTCCAAGCCGTGCACGTCCCAGCCATCCTTATGAGCCAAGTTGAGAAAGCTAGCGTCGCCGAAACCTATCTCTAAAAGCTTGCCCTTCGCTGCTGCCTGTTTGTTGATGGATTCCAGAAAGCTTGTATTCCAAACCACCTCGCCTGCGCCCATCTCAGAGGCTTCCGTATCAGAGTAGATGCTGGAAAGGTCTGGCACGGGATGAACGAAGATGAAGTCACAGTTGCGGCAGACGAAGAGCGCGTGCGCCAGATGAGCGGTCGGCCGATTATTGAACCTTAAGACATTCTTCCCCTTGCACACAGGGCATCTGGCGTTGAGCGCACCGATGATGCCTCTGAGTCCCCTGCGGGTTCGAGCACGCAAGCGCGCTATCTTCAACCTCGTTTCAATTGATAGCCTGTCATGGTAAAGATTCCTGACAAGCTCTTTGAGCCTCTTCATCTTCAATCCATATACATCTCGTACCATTCCTGAAAGACAATCAAGGAGAAGACTCTATTCACCTGTCTGTAATCGCTCTCGTGACGATAGAGGCTATCAACTAACGCCTGCACGTGTTCTTGATTAAAGATTCCGTGCTTGGCCAATCGCTCGCGGCTCAACGTGCTGCGAACATAATCCTCAAGGTCTCCGAGCAGCCATTCGGTGATGGGCATCAGGAAGCCCTCCTTTTTCCTGAAGACCATCTCTTCTGGAAAATACTTGAGAGCCGCTTTTTTGAGCAGGTATTTCGTCTCACCTGCCCTTATCTTCCAATGTCCGGGCAAGCCCGCGATGAAGCTGACGAAGTCCGTGTCAAGATAGGCCGTGCGGACTTCCAATGAATGAGCCATCGAGAGACGGTCAACGAAGGCCAGCACTTGATCCGGAAAGATTGTACGAAACTCCGCTTCGAGAATTCGATTGAGCGGATCGCGCGCAGTGAGCCTTGAGAAGTCGCGCCGCAAGCGTTCGCTGCTGCTGTACTTGCTCATCCTTTCGGAGAATTCGGGCGCGTAGAGCGCGGCCTTCTCCTCTTCCTCAAAGACAAAGAGCTTCGAGCGCCAGCGCCAGTCTTCGGTCTCGAAAAGGCGCGCGAGAAAATCGGTCTGATTCTCGAACGGACGAATCAAGTTTACGTCGCCCGTCTGTTGATACTCGGCGAAGTTCGCCAGAGGATAAGCCAAGCGATGCGAAAGATAGCTGCCAAAGAGTTCGTCCGCGCCGTCGCCTGAGACCGCGACCTTGACGTGCTGCGCAATCAGCGGCGAAAGAAAATAGGTCGAGACCGTTCCCGAAAAGGGTTCGTCGAAACAGGCTATGATGCGGCGCAGGTTCTCTGGAAAATCCGAGAACTCGACGCGCTCCTCGTAATGCTCGGTCTCGTAGTTCGCGGCAATCATGCGCGCCCAGCGTCTATCCTGCTCTTTGCCTTCGGTCGTTGAGTCACCTGCGTAAGTGAGCGTGAAGGTCTTGATTCGACCGGGAGAAACTTCAGCCGCCAATGCAGTCGAGAGACTGGAATCAACGCCGCCGCTCAAGAAAAAGCCTACGGGCACGTCCGACATCAAACGCCTCTCGACGCCGCGCCGCAGCAGCGCCAGAAGATGCTCGACCAGTTCCTCTTCAGGCCAGCGCGCCATCTCGCCCGCCGCCGCAAAGTCCACATCCCAGTAACGCTCAATTCTAGGCTCTTCGCCAGTCTTGAAGATTAGACGATGCGCAGGCGCAAGCATCTGCACGCCTTCAAAGATTGAGAGAGGGCAGGGCACATGCTTGAAGCTCAGAAAATTGTGCAGCGCTTCAAAGTTGATTCTTCGCCTGAAGCCGGGCACTAAAAGTAGCGACTTAATCTCCGAAGCGAAATAGAGCGCGTCACCCGCTCTATAATAGTAGAGCGGCTTTTTACCCATGCGGTCGCGTGCAAGCATACCCGTCCGGTTGACCTTATCCCAGACGGCAATGGCGAACATGCCGTCAATGTGTTTCACTAGGTCCGTACCGTATTCTTCGTAAAGGTGTGGAAGAATCTCCGTGTCGCAGTGCGTGCGAAGTTTATGACCATTCGTAAGAAGCTCGCGCTTGACGCGCGGGTAGTTGTAAAGCTCGCCGTTTTGCGCCGCCCAGACTGTTTCATCTTCGTTCGAGATGGGCTGCCGACCGTCTGCGACTCCGACGATTGAGAGACGGCGCGTGCCGAAAGAGTAGTCTGCGCCCGTTATCATGTGCTCATCATCCGGTCCGCGATGCTCAAGGCGCGCAAGCATACGCTTGACTGTCTCGACATCGGAACGCCCGAAAACTCCACCAATTCCACACATCTCGAAGCCTTACCCTTTCAGCGGCACGTAGCTGCCCGGACGCACTCCTTCGTGCACGGGCGACTGCTTATGCGCGGCACGTACAGAAACCGTTTCGTCAAAGACGCGCTCTTCTATCGTCTCTTGGCTAACGTCAACAGTGTACTCAACCAGCGTCACGAACTTGAAGCGGTCCGCAGCCTTGCGTATGCTCACGTATTCAAACTCAAGAACAGCGTCCTTCGGATGCGGAACCGTGCGCGCATAGCGCAGCACCCTCTCACGAAAGAGTTGATCGTTGCTCGGATAATACTTGAGCGTTGTGAAGAGACTTGTGATGGTGATTGACTCGCCGACGTGGTTGTAACGTACTCTCTTGAGCAAGCCCGCACGCGCGCCTCCGAGACCGTAAGCAGAGATAAGCGAGCGCTCGCTCTCCCCATCGCGCGGGCGATGATAAATTCGTATGAAGAAGTTCGTGTGATCTACGGAGAATACGCGCCAGATGATGATGCCGAAAAAATTTGTGTAGAGTTCAAGCGCGCGTTGAAGCGCGCCGGACAGTCGCCTGCGCCCGTAGAAATTGTAAAAGAGTCCGGCATGTACAAGCGGCAACAGGATTAGATACGCCCAGAGTCCTGTAGCAAGCAGCGCATTCACAAAGGACGGAATCGAGAGCGCGGGCGAAGTTGACGCCAGACCATGTGCGGCGATCGCGCTCAGGAACTTGTCGCCGTAGCTTCCCGGATAAAAGAAGATAAAGCAGTCTAGGATTACCATCTCGCACAATAGACCCAGACGAATCTGCGTGGCGATGAATATAAAGCTGAGCAGAATCATCATCGCTCCAAGGAAGCGCGTCGGCGGCACTAGCAGCAGAACGCCTGCCAAGACTTCGACGGACCAAGCCAGATGATTCAATAGATGAAAGAGCGGGTGATGCGGCGAGAGATTTTTATAGAGCTTTACCCAGTAGCCCCACTGCGGGTTGACCATCCCGCCTTCCATTCCGTGATTACGCGCGTAGCCCGCCGTCAGCTTGTATAGCCCTGCCGACAACATTATGAACGCGAAATCAACCTGAAGGACCAGAAGCGCAAGCGAGCGTAAATCGGGCGCGTAGTGGAGCGCATATTCCAGAAGAAAGACGGCAGCCGCCGTCCAGTAGCTCATAAACCCTGGCGCGCCGAAGCCGCGCAACACTCCCTTCCAGCGCATGCGCACGAAGAAGTAGCGGCACAATAAAAGATTCAGGAGCGCAGCCCACACGCTCCACCATCCGAGCGTTAAAGAGACGGCGCAAACTATCCAGACTACTGCGACAATGGGCGAAACTATCGGGTTTTGAATGAAATCAACGTCGCGAGAAGATTTCGCATACCCGCCCCAACGCTCGCTCATGAAGAAGCGTCGCCAGTGCGGCAGAGCAAGCGCGAGCGTGCCCAGGAGCAGAAGACCGTAAGCCGCGCGAAAGAGGTCTTGCGTCTGTAAGCTCAACTGTGGGTGTAGGAAATCCTGAGATGCTACGATTGGATTCACGAATGAAAGACCAGCCTCACTTTCTATGCGCCTATGATCGCAGCTTCGGCGGAAGAGGACAGACCTCAGAGTGGCAGCCTAAGCGCGAGCGGTTGCGAGCTATCCACGCGTAGGTGCGCGGACCGAAAAAAGTCGCGCCCGGAAAATAGAAGAGCGGTATGAGCGGCCACATCCACACGCTGCTCCAGATAAGACGGCGAAAGGCGTAGAAGCCGCGATGGGGCGGCTCGCCTTCGGCCAAAGTGTACATGGCCTCGCTTGTGTCTGCCCCGCGCAA
>Ga0066662_10000277_pt1 | contig 22282 bp, 15 predicted proteins | sample GraSoiAngelo_111_FD_133939 | JGI IMG/M metagenome (GOLD analysis project Ga0066662, IMG submission 133939) | Grasslands soil microbial communities from the Angelo Coastal Reserve, California, USA - 14_0903_12_40cm | ecosystem: Environmental > Terrestrial > Soil > Grasslands | place: USA...
CTGAAAACTGACTACTATTCATTCCCTTGTTGAGCGAAAACAAGCTGTTCCTGCGTGGCAGAAGTGAAACGTATCGTCCTCGAAATCCGGCGTCTCCATCTGAATCGTCAGGTGGTCAACGCCGAAGCGGTCGTGCAGTTTCGTTCGTATCTCTTTTAATAGCTCCGCCTGCTGGATTGTGCCGACGTGAATCACGTGCGCGCTCAGAGCCTCGCGCCCCGAAGTTATGGTCCACACGTGCAGATCGTGAACATCCTGCACGCCGTCAGTCTCCAGTATCACATCTTCGACCGCAGCCAAGTTGATGTGCGAGGGCGTGCCTTCCAGGAGAACATTTGTAGCTTCGCGTATCAAGTGCCAGGAACTCCAGATGATTAGAAGTCCTATGAGACAACTGAAGAGTGGGTCGGCTGCATACCAACCATAAATGGACATGAGCGCGCCCGCTAAGATCGCTCCGACAGAGCCTAGCGCGTCGCCTATTATATGAAGCCATGCGCCGCGCACGTTCAGGTCATCTTTATGATCGTCGTGCAAGATACGCGCGCAGACTAGATTGATTACGAGACCGGCGGAAGCTACAAGCATCATCAGACCGCTTCTGACCTGCGGCGGCTCGGCCCAACGCTTGTAAGCTTCGTAAAATATAAGTAGCGAGATGAGAATGAGCGCAACGCCGTTAATTAAAGCAGCGAGAATCTCAAGACGATAGTAGCCGAACGTCTTATTTGACGTTGCAGGCCGAGAGCCGAACCAGACAGCCATCAGAGCAAGCGCGAGCGCAACAACGTCCGTCAGCGCGTGTCCCGCGTCAGCAAAGAGCGCGAGCGAACCCGTTATCCACCCGCCCGCAGCCTCCGCCAACATATAGACGGCGGTCAGCACCAGCACAATGCTTAAGCGACGACGGCTGCGCGCAGCGCGCCCATGTGAATGCGTGTGTGAATGATCGTGCACACTTTCATCACTCTGCGCCAACTCGCGCTCGTCCACATTATCTGCTCTGACCTTTGCCTGAGACATGATGAAAAGCAGGAGTCAGGATACAGAATTCAGAATCCAGAATAAAACCTACGGCCCTGAAACGCGCCGGATGCGACCTCTAAGATTAGCAGATTAGAGAAGAGGCTGGCGAGATTGCGGAATGCGGATTTCGGATTGCGGATTGGTAAGACCAGAAGGCAGCAGGCAGTAAAACTGTTGCTGTCCCTTGCTCTTCTAAATCCGCAATCCGAAATCCGCATTCCGCAATCGCCTAGATTGCTGCGATGTTCAGGGCGGTGTTGAAGTCGTTGTATAGGTCGTTGAAATCTCGTATGGTGCGTTCGAGCGCCTGCGGCAGGCGGTCTATGTCCGCAGTGTTGACAACCAGATTGACGTTGTGGACGAAGGCCGCGTGTGTGTCCAGAGTGCGTGCTGTGGTCGAGAGGTGAATGAAGATCAAGCGGCGGCGCTCAGCGGGGCGCAGCGCGTTGATCTCGCTCGTGACGAAAGCCGCTCCCTGTTCAACGGCATCGAACTCCGCTTCGAGGAGGATGACGTGCATCTTATCTTCGCGCATCCTTTCAATAGCCTGCGAAGTGTTTTCGGCGATATAGACCTGATGGTTCTCGTCCACCAGAGTACGCGCAATCGCTTCGCGGCGCGGAGGCGTCACGCAGACGAGCACGCGTCGCTGCTCCCAGCGCAAGCGAGTAGAGTTGCGTTGCTTCGCCGCAGGTGTGCCCGTCTGTAACAACTCTGCGAGCAGGCGAGCCAGTTCGTTCGGCTCTGAAGGCGCATTGCCGTAAGCCTGAACGTCATTGTCGTTCACGGATTCGTCGGCCTTGAAGACAGGAGCCGCCATGGGCGGGTTGAAGCGCGTGTTCTCAAGAGCCGGAGCGTCGCCTACGCTGAGCGCGCTCTGTTGACCGTTGGCGGGCGCGGGCGGCTGACCGTGAATGATGCTCTGACATTTAGGACAGCGAACCGTAAAGGGGCGCGACGGAATCTTCGCGTCGTCCAGTTGCAGGCGCGTGGTGCATTGGGAACAGACAACAATCATGACGTTTGTAGAAGTTTCTGAAAAAGAGTTCGGGATGCGCCGTCGTAGTCGTAACAAAAGGGCGGCGCATCATCCGTATTACTCGATGGCATTTAACATCGAGCCGTAATCCTGAAAAGCTCCGACCGGGACGTTGTCGCTCTGTGTGCGTATGTAATCCTCGGACGAAGAGAGACCTTTGAGCGTGAGCAGAAGGTTGTTCTGGTTCGTGGCAAACGCAAGGCCGTCTTCCATAGTCACTACTTTACGCTCGATCATCTGCTTGATGACGCTATCAAAATCCTGCATCCCGTCAAGCTTCCCATCGCGCATAGCATCCAGAAGCGACTTGCCTTCACTTTCGCCCTCTTCAATATATTCGCGCGTGCGCGGGCTAGACTTTAGAACCTCGACGGCAGCGATGCGACCGCGACCATCTGCGCGCGGAATCAAACGCTGCGAGACGATGTAGCGAAACGTCTGTGCGAGCCGCGTTCTTATCACCTTCTCTTCGTTCTTCGGGTAAAGACCGATGATGCGGTCAATAGATTTCGAGGCGTCAATCGTGTGAAGAGTCGAGAGAACCAGATGGCCTGTCTCGGCTGCTTCGAGCGCAATCTCTGTAGTTTCAAAGTCGCGCATCTCGCCTATGAGAATGACCTTCGGAGCTTGGCGAAGTGCGGCGCGCAAGGCGGACGGAAAATCTTTCGTGTCCGAGCCTACCTCGCGCTGGTTGATGGTCGAGGACTTATGTATGTGCAGAAACTCAATCGGATCTTCGATGGTCACAATGTGGTACTGCTTCTTCTCGTTGATGATGTCAATGATGGCCGCGAGCGTGGAGCTTTTACCTGAACCCGTCGGACCAGTCAGAAGCACTATGCCGTTGCGTAGCTCCGCTATGTCTGCAAGTTGCGACGGAAGACTTAAGGATTGAAGGCTTGGTATATCTGTGGGGATGACGCGCATCACTATGGAGTAAGAGCCGCGCTGCTGAAATATATTGACGCGAAACCTTACGCGCGACGGAAGGCTGTAGCTCAAATCCGCAGTGCCCGTGTGCGCGAGTCGCTCGGCGGCTTCCGGGTTGCCCTGCATCAGAGTCATTGCGACGATCTCGGTCTGGTAGGGCATCAGCTTTTGCAGGCCGAGCGGTTGAACGGGCGTCAGCTTTCCGTTTATCTCAACTTGCGGCGGCTGGCCCACGCTGAAATTAAGATCGCTGATTTTGTCGGAGACGAGCAACATGCGCTCGATTATGGGCGGCAGGTCAAAGAAACTCATCAGGGGTTAGCACTCCGCGTTTGTTGAAAGATGACCGTTGAGAGTTGGTCTTAAAAGGGAAAGGTAGCTTGGAAAACTCTTTTCCGGCAGGCAAAGCCGGGGTCGGCAAGAAAGCGCTAAGCCGACATTGGATTGTCGCGTATAACTAAGCTAAACGCAAGCAAAAAGTGTTGGCCTCTATGATTTTATTGGGATTTTTGAAGGTTTTGGGCTAGAGACTTGATAAAATCTCGCGCGTTCGGGCTTCAATCTGCAAAGGGTCTGTGAGCAACAGGCTAATGACTGCTACGGAATCCGCTCCGGCTGCGAGGACTTCGCGTATGTTCTCTTGACGAATTCCGCCAATGGCTACGAGCGGAATCTGGCCTACTAATTGTCGCACGCGACGCAAGCCTTCAAGACCAACAACAGGGTCAGGGTTCTCCTTAGATTTAGTTTCAAATATAGGTCCTATGGCTATGTAATCAACTGGCAGCCGCGCGGCTTCAATCGCCTGCTCGATGTTGTGTGTGGAGAAACCGATGATTGCCTGCTCGCCCAACAACTCGCGCGCAGCCGCAGGCGGAAGATCATACTGTCCCAGATGAGCGCCAGAAGCTGAGAGAGCAAGCGCGATGTCAACCCGGTCGTTGATGATGAGGCTGACGTTGCGCGAGCGTGCAAACTGCAAAGCCTCTTCCGCTTCTCTATAAAACTCGCGCGCGTCCGTTTGCTTCCCGCGCAGTTGAATGAAGGTCGCGCCCCCTGCGCTCAAGCGTCTCACCTGCTCCGCATGAGAGAGGCCGGAGAGCCGCGCGTCCGTGATTGGATAAAGTTTCGGCAGGTTGATTCGCAATTTAAATTGAAGATGTTTTCTTTGCGCCTTTGCGAAAAACTTCCTCATGCAAAGGCGCAAAGGAAGATAGACTTCAGTTACCGCGTCTGACCGCTCAATGTTTGCGCTTGCGTTGAGGGCTTCTCGTCTTCGCCCGGCGCTTGCTCTCTTTCACCAAGGACAACGCGCACCTGATGTGTCTTTCCATCGTCCGCGAGCGCGATCACCTCAGTCTCCTGCTGAACGTCGTCGAGCCAGACTTCACTGATGCCGTGACTGATGCCTAATGGATTCTCGACTTTGATAATGTAGCGCGTCCGCCCGCGACGATAGTTTATCTCAAAGGAGCGCCAACTGCGCGGGATGCACGGCTCAAACGCCAAACTCTCGCCGCGTAGTTCAAATCCTAAGATTGATTCCAAGCCAGCGCGATACATCCAACTCGCACTTCCTGTGTACCATGTCCACCCGCCGCGCCCCGTGTGCGGCGGCACTGCGTAAACGTCGCCCGCAGCAACGTAAGGTTCTGTCTTGTACTTGTGAAGTCCCGCGCGCGTCGAAGCGTGGTTGATAGGATTCAATAGCGCAAAGAGTTCACCGGCGCGGTCGCCGTCGCCAAGGCGCGCGTAAGCAATTAAGGTCCAGAGCGCAGCGTGCGTGTACTGGCCTCCGTTCTCGCGCACGCCCGGAACGTAGCCTTTGATGTAGCCGGGATCAAGCGCGCTCTTATCAAAGGGCGGCGTAAACAGAATAACTAATCCATCTCCTCGCCTGATTAAATATTCTTCGACAGCAGACATTGCGCGTGCGGCGCGATGTCGCTCAGCCGCGCCCGATATGACGCCCCATGATTGAACGATAGAATCAATGCGGCACTCTTCATTCTGCGCAGAACCAAGGGGCGTTCCATCGTCAAAGTAAGCGCGACGATACCAGTCGCCGTCCCAAGCCTCTTCTTCAAGAGCCTTCTTCAAACTCTTCAGATGCTCGCGGTATGCTTCCACGCGCTTCGTCTCGCCACGCGCCTCGCAAAATGGAATGAAGCGTTCGAGCGTTGTGTAGAGAAACCAGCCGACCCAGACGCTCTCGCCTTTGCCTTGATAGCCGACGCGATTCATGCCGTCGTTCCAATCGCCCGAACCCATGAGCGGTAATCCGTGCGCGCCCACCTCCAGACTTCTATCAATGGAGCGGGCGCAATGCTCATAGACAGCGGCGGTTTCCGATGAAGTGGTCGGCTGCGTGTAAGACTCGCTCTCTTCGGGCTTAAGCTGCGGAGCTTCTATGAACGGCACGACCTTATCAAGCACGCCCGCGTCGCCTGTCACGCTGATGTAAAAGCTCGTGACAAAGGGCAGCCACAGAAGATCATCCGAAAAGCGGGTTCGCACGCCGCGTCCCGTTGGCGGATGCCACCAATGCTGCACGTCACCCTCTTTGAATTGATGCTCCGCAGCGCGCACGATCTGTTCACGCGCAATGTCCGGCCTCGAATAGACTAGCGCCATCACGTCCTGCAACTGGTCGCGGAAGCCGTAAGCGCCGCCCGATTGATAGAAGGCCGAGCGCGACCAGACGCGGCAAGCCAATGCTTGATAGAGCAGCCAGCGATTCAGAAGCGTGTCCATAGCCGCGTCCGGCGTGCGAACTTCTACAGTGCTCAGAAGATCATCCCAGTAATTGATGACCTGCTCGAAAGCGCGATGCACCTCTCCGACCTGCTTGAACTTGGCCGCGAGAGCGTGAGCTTCGTCCGCCGTCTCGCCTTCGCCCAGCAGTATCACAATCTCGTGCGTCTCGCCGGGCGCAAGTTCTATGACCGCTTGCATAGCAGCGCACGGGTCAAGCCCTGCACCCTTGCGCCCCGAAAGATTCGCACGCCGAAGCGCTGCGGGACTCTTCAATGAGCCGTTGCGCCCTAAGAACTCTTTGCGGTCGCAGGTCAAGGTGCGATCACGCTCGCTTACGTCAAGGAACGCGACTTGACCTGCGAACTCGTTGTTGTATGGATTGCGCGCCGTGATTGTTCCAACTCTTTCGTCAACCTCAGTGATGATGAAAGGCGCGCTAGTGCTTCGCTGCACTCCCATCACAAGCTCGTTATAGCTTGTCACCGATAATCGCCGCTTGCGGTCCGAGTGGTTGCGGATTCGCAGGAGCGAGATTTTCACGGAAGCGTCAAGGGGGACGAATTGCAATAACTCATGCTCTAACCCGTGACTCGTTCGCTCAAACACAGTGTAGCCCTGACCGTGACGAACGACATAAGGCCCTGCTTCGCGTATGGGCAGAGGCGTGGGCGTCCAGATTGTTCCGGTCTCTTCATCTCTCAAGTAGATTACTTCGCCGGGCGGATCAGAGACTGCATCGTTCGACCAGGGCGTCAGACGATTCTCGCGGCTGTTGACGGACCAGGTGTAGCCCGCGCCTGTCTCCGTCACTTGAAAGCCGAAGTCGTGCCCGTTCGAGATGACGTTCAGCCAGGGCGCGGGCGTCCATTGACCTTCGCCCAGCACAGTCACGTACTCGCGCCCTTCCGGACCGAAACCTCCCACGCCGTTGAAGAAGGAGAGTTCGGGAATGTTAACTGTAGGTTCTGGATAAGTGCGAGAAGGACGGCGCGGGATGAAAGGAAGCGGCAGGTCATTTTCAGCCGGACGGCGAACGAGTTGCTCGTCAAGTGAGCCGCGATCCGTGACGATTACTACGCGCGCAACTGCGTGAAGAAGAATCCTGTCCTCGTCGGGCATGATGTCGGCGCGGCGAAGAAAGACGCCGCCCGGTTTATCAACTAAAGCCTGCGAGCCGCTCTTGCGAATCAGTGCTTGCAAGCCTTCGTGCAGCTCCTGCACATAGCTCAATGGGCGGTCATTCATAATCACCAGATCGAACGTGAGACCCTTGAGGCGCAGGTACTCGTGCGCTCTTAAAAGTTGTCGGACCATGTCCAACTCTTCCGCCTCACCGATTCTTACTAGCACAATCGGCAGGTCGCCGCTGATGCCGTAAGGCCAAAGCGCGGATTGAGCTTTCGTGTTGAGCGCAAGCGTGTGCGGACGAGGGCGCAGAGATGGATCGGAATAGAGTGTGCGACCCGCAAGGCGCTGGAAGAGGTGCGCTTCTTCCGGGTCCATCCCCAGATGCTGCATCTCTACTTTCGAGCGTGTCCACGCAAGTCTTGCCTCGCGCTCAAACGTGCTTATGTCGTGATACTTGTCCGCGAGTCTCAAGGCATCTTCGCGCGAGTGCGCAACGGCAGTGGCGAAAGAGACGCGCGCTGTCTCGTTAGGCTTGAGGCGCACGCGCTGTCGCAGGCAGAAGACAGGATCAAGGACTGTCCCGACCGTATTTGATAGCGGGCGGTCTTCTATGATGGCTAAAGGAGCAGAGGTGTCGTGGCCTCGCCCTATGAATCTTCCGCGATCAGTCTCGTATTGCACGCCGCCGATGGTTTCGCCTTCGGTGATAACGGTGTGAATGCCCCACACAAGCTCGTCCCCTTCAGAACGCCTTCGGCGATGTGCCAGGAGTGCGTTCTCCGAAGGGATGAACTCAGTCTCTATGAAAAGATTGCTGAAGGCCGGATGCGCCGCGTCTGCGGCTGCGGGCGCGAGCACGACCTCCATGTAGCTGGTCAATTCAATCTCGCGCGTGCGCGACGATTGATTCGTCAGAGAGACGCGGCGCACTTCTGCGTTGTCTTCCGGCGAGACAATGATCTCGGTGTGCGCAAGTATTCCAGCGTCGTCTCGCCAGAACTCTGCCTTTTCTTCGGAGAAGCTGACGGCGTAGGAGCCTGGCTGGCGAAGGGTCGGCTGAAAGCCTGCCGACCAGACCGCGCCGCTTCTAACATCGCGCAGGTAGCAGAAGCTCCCCCAATGATCGCGCACTACGTCCTCGCGCCATCGCGTGACCGAAAGCCCTTCGCAAGTTGAGTATCCAGCGCCCGCAGTCGTAATCATCACGGAGTAGTTTCCGTTCGAGAGAAGCTGCACGCGCGGCGTCGGCAAATCAGCCGTGTCGAAGTTGCGCGTAACGGGAGCGATGATGCCGCGCACGACACGTCCCATCAAGACCTCTTCGGCGCGCGGGCGCGTGACTGGAACATTGATGGGGACGCGCTCTTGAAGCAGCAGCGCTGTGGCCTGCACCATAGGGTCCGCGTGAAAGCGCTTCTGCATACGCCCGCCGTTCAGGACGTTGTCGATTGAGACAAGGCTCATGCCCTGATGGTGCGTCATGAAGGCTTGAATGATGACGCGCTTCTGACCTTGCGGCACGCGCTCTGTCGTGTAATCAATCGCCTCGTAGAAGCCGTACCGCGCAAGCGCACCTTCGCGCGCCAGGCGGTCCAGATTATCTTTCGCGGCCATTGGCGCAATCATGCCTGCGAGCATGGTCGAGTAAGGCGAGACGACCAACTCCTGGCTCAAGCCACGTTTCAAGCCCAGACCCGGAACGCCGAAAGGCCCGTACTGATAATTCAAATGCAGGTCGCGCGCGTTGTAACCGGATTCGGATATTCCCCAGGGAACATTTCGCTCCTCGCCGTATTCAATCTGGCGCTCGACCACTGCGCGATAAGTTTCGCCCAGAAGTGTGTCTGGAAAATCGCGCATCACCAGAAGCGGCATAAGATATTCAAACATCGTTGCGGTCCAGGAAACCAACGCGCGGCGTCCGTCAACGGGTGTGAGTTGGCGACCCAATCTAAACCAGTGTTCCTGCGGAACGTCGCCTTTGGCGATTGCGATGAAGCTTGTGAGGCGCGCTTCTGAAGCGAGCAGGTCGTAGAAGGAGTTGTCCGCCCGGCTTTCCGTTACGTTGTAGCCTATGCGAAAGACCTTGCGCTCTTCGTCAAAGAGGAAACGAAAGTCCATCTCGCCCACAGTCTCGTCACACTGCGCGACGAGCGTTGTCATGCGCGAGAGAGCGTTTTGCGCGGCCTTCGATGATTCTTCGATTGTAGCTCTGAGAATGCTCAGGCCGTTTAAGACCGCGTCCCTTTCGGCGGCTTTCGGCGAGCAGCTTTCGACCAACACGCGCAAAGCTTCGAGTTCTTTCGTTGCGCTCTCCGACTCTTCAGGAATTTTGGACAGAGCGGGAACACGGTCGAGCGCCGCTACAAGTTTCTGCCAGCGCGCGGCGGCATCCACAGAGCAGCGATTGATGATAGGGGATAGATGGCTGATTGTGCTTCCAGCCCATGATGTAAGGGTGTTTAGATCGCGGCGGACGGCGCGCGTCTGGTGTTGCAGCGAGTTTATCCAGTAGCGCAGGTCTTCAAAACTCTTCTGGCCGTGCTCGTGCGAGAGCGCGCCAACTATGTCTTCCAATGTGGCGGCTCGCTCAGCCAGAGCGTCAAAGAGTTTGCCCCATGCGTCGAGAGTCCGGGGCATGTCTGCCGCGACGAGGCTTGTGCACGCCTCAATCTCTTTCCGCAGTTCCTTTAGAGTGACGACCTGCGTTCGCTGCTGCGCCGGGTCCAGGAGACCGGCTTCATACCGAAGCAGATCAATCGCGTCGCTCAGTCCCTTAATCAATCTCACGTCAAAGAGCGCGCTGTCTTCTATGTCGAGGCAGCCCTGCTTGACCGCAACCAGATGGCCTGCGAGGTTGCCGCTGTCAACCGTAGAGATGTACTGCGGCGTCAGGGCTTCGAGCGTGCGCGTATCGTACCAGTTGAAGAAGTGGCCGTGAAATTTTTGCAGCTTCTTGAGAGTCGTGAACGTCAGGCCGAGGCGTTCAACGAGTTCAAGCGTTCCGATGTAGCCGAAGTCATGCGCGGCAATAGTTGAAAGAAGTAGAAGCCCTATGTTCGTGGGCGACGTGCGATGTGCGACCACAGGCTTCGGGTCTTCCTGAAAATTATCGGGCGGCAGCCAGTTGTCTTCCTCTCCCGCAAAGGTCTCGAAAAAGCGCCACGTGCGCCGCGCCGCAAGCCGCGCACGTTGCGAATCCTTAGCCGAGAGCGTCTCGACTTCGACGGCCTTGTGGCGGCTGACCCAGTGCGCTATTAGTGGCGATAAAATCCAGGCCAGTAGAAAAATTGGCGCGAAAGCAAGGGCCTGCATCCGCAGCAGGAAGATGAGCGCAAGAGTTAGAAGAGAGATAACTTCGGCGGACCACATGAGGCGCAAGTATGCCTTGCGGTCGTGCTTGCTAGTCTTCTCGGCCTGCGCCGCAGTCACCCATTCGAGCAGTCGCTTGTGCGAAATAAGTTTTCGATAAACGGTGCGCGCAATGGCGTCAACCATCAGGTACGCCTGGTGCGGCAGGAATGTAATCGTGAGCGCGACCTGAAGTGTGTTCGTCCGCACGTCTCCCCACACGGACCAGAAGTGGCTTGTCCAGGGGACGCCGCGCGGGTGTATCAGAAGACTTGTTGTAACGTGCGCGTAAACGGGAAATGCAAGGATGAGCAGAGCAAACAACGTCCAGATGAGAGGCGAGCCGGGCAAGATAGTCCACGATGCAATGAGCCACAACACAAGCGCAGGTGCGGCAAGGCTTCGCCGCAGGTTATCAAAAATCTTCCAGCGCGCGATGAGAGGAAGCTGGTTTCGCACTCGTCGCCCTTCAGCATCGCGCACACGCGGCATAATCCAGCGCGCAATCTGCCAGTCGCCGCGCGTCCAGCGATGCTGTCGCTTGGCGTAAGTGTCGTAGTAGGCCGGATAGTCGTCCAAAAATTCTATGTCTGTGACAAGCGCTGCGCGTGCGTAAAGGCTCTCGAAGAGGTCGTGGCTGAGGAGTGAGTTATCGGGCACGCGATTACTCAAAGCCCGCTCGAAAGCATCCACATCGTAGAGACCTTTGCCCGTGTAGCTGCCCTCTGCAAATAGGTCCTGATAAACGTCCGAGACTGCTGTAGTGTAAGGATCAATTCCTGTGTTGCCGGAAAAGGTGCGCGCGAAAATGGAGCGCGCAGCGCTAGTCAAAGAGATGCTGACGCGAGGCTGAAGGATTGCGTAGCCTTCGGTCACGCGCCCTGAAGATTTATCTAAGCGCGGGCGGTTCAAAGGGTGCGTGATTGTGCCTACAAGCTTGCGCGCAGCGTCGCGTGGAAGTTGAGTGTCGGAATCCAGCGTGATGACGAAGCTGACATCTGCAAGAGAGTTTTGATCTGCTGTCGAGACTATAAAACTAGTGTCGCGTGCGCCTCTGAGCAGACGATTGAATTCATGTAGTTTCCCGCGCTTGCGCTCCCAGCCGAGCCATTTCTCTTCCGAAGAGTTCCACTGACGGCGACGATGAAAGAGAAAGAATCGCGCTCCTTTCTCATCCGCGTATCGCGCATTCAATTCCTCTATGCCGTGAAGCGCAGCGTCCAGTATCGCCTCATCATCCGGCATCTCTTCATGGGGCGCGTCCGCGTAATCCCCCAACAACGCGAAAGAGAATTGCCTGTCTTGATTGGCTAGATAATGCACCTCAAGCTTTTCAAGAAGCTCGCGCACGGTCTCAACGCTCGTGAAAAGCGTAGGGATAACAATGAAGGTTCGCGCGTCGTCGGGCGCTCCCTTCGAGGTGTCCATGCGCGGCAGCACTCGCGGAGGGAACACGCGCGTTGCGTCCCAGTTCAAGATGCTCAGCGCCAAATCGCTCGCAGGGATAAGCACAAGGAGCGCGCAAGCTACTAACAGAAGCGGCGTCGCGCCGAAGCGATAGGCGTAGTAAACGAACGCAGTCACGATCATCGCCGTGAGAGCGGCAAGCGTGCCGAGGTAAACGAGCGTCGGGTGATGAAAGACTGCGCGAGTTATCTTCTCTTCAAGGCGCGGGCGGTAGGCGAACTCGTGTTCAAGCTCAATAACGCCGTCTTCAATCAGGTAGTAGCCGACATGCGCCCGGCGCTCGTCCTCCGAATTTTTTTCGTGAGATCGAGTCGCAAGCTCTACCGCACGGCGCGCAACTTCGAGTTCGTCCGTGCGCGTGCGCTTAGCAACGCGCTCGACGACGTGGCGATAACGGTCGCGCGAGCCAAACTCCATCTGCGCGTAAGCACCCGCAGGGTCTTCGCTGAGGATTGGATCAACGAGGCTAACGTCCTCGAAGAAGTCGCGCCAGTCCAGGGTTGAGAGCAGGCGCATACTCGTGATGATGTTGCCTACAGTGACCTGCGCAGTGGCCTGACGTTGATGCTCAAGGTGAACAAGCTGGTCTATGCTGCTGTCGCGCTCCCGAAGACCCTGTTCGATGCGGTCAAGCACGACCATCACAACAGGGTCTTGGTCGCGCAGACGCTGAACCAGGTGAACCACGAATGCGCGTCCTAATTGCCCGTGCCGCTTCCAACGATCAGCAATAACTGCAACAAGCTCTTCGGCTGGCCGCCCTGTCATGTTTAGCAACTTGTCTGCGAGCGCGTCCGCTTCTTCTCTCTCTTCGCGCGAAGCCACAACGCGCGAAGTCAGGCGACGCAGGTTTTCAACGAGAGCAAGTCGCAGGCTGATTGCCAAAGCCCAGACCTCGCCAATCGTGAGCGCAGCCTCTTTCTGATAAGCGCGAAGAAAGCGGCGCAGGACTTCACCATCAAGGCGACTATCGGTGTGAGCGACGATGGCGAGCGCGATGGCGTAGATGCGCGGGTATCCTTCAAGCTCGCCTTCCGAGAGTTTGGGCAGTTCGTAGTAATAACTTTTAGGCAGGTCTTCGCGGATTTCGCGCAGTTGCTCTTCTACTATGTGAAAGTTGTCAACGAGCCACTCGGCTGCGGGCGAGATGGTCCGCTCGTTCTTGATAGCGTCGGCGAGCGAGCGGTAGGCGGCAATCAGTTTTTGACCGTTCTCTTCAAGGCGCGAGAGAAGCAGGCGACCCCTTTCGTGTTCCGTAGTTACTTTGTGCTCAGCGGCGAGAGTTTGAGCGAACTGCTCAAGGCGTTCGATGCTGAACAACTCGGCACGAATCGGCTCTTCGTCCGCATTACGGGACGAGCGCCTGCCATTCCTGAAGAGCACAGAAAAAAAGTTTGCCATACACTGAAGAGCAAGGCGGCAAGGATGAAGGATGAAGGCGGAAATCACAAAGATGAAGGACTCTCGTTTACTTCATCCGTCCGCCTTCATCCTTCATCCTTGCTTTTCTCGGGGTCATATAATAATAGCACGAGGGGGCATTATCCGCCGCTCCCCGTAATGCGGTAGGCCATCAGGCGATTCTCTTTTGAAGTGAAGAGAAGGCCGGTCGTTTCGTCCGTGATAAAGCGCTCGTCAGGGTCGCTCAGGCGAAGACGAATGTCAGTACGCCCGTCGTGAATGTTGACGCCAGCAAGCCCGTTACCGATTCCTCTCAAATCTGTATAGAAATACATCCAGCGCCCGCGCAAACTCGCAAGCCTGTCACGATGCCAGAAGAAGCGCGAGAGCTTTTCAAACTGGTTCGCAGGATCAAGACGATCAAGCAGACGCTCGTCCACATCCTTTGACGATGGACGCGAGACGCGAGGCCGAATAGCGTTCACATTGTAGGAAGTTGACGAAACTCCGCGCAGACGTGAACTGATGCCGAAGGGCGTGAAGCGTTGAGCAACGTAATCGCGCGCTGAAGTTGTAGCAAGGCTCGTCAGGCTAGGCATTGAGAGGCGCGATGTAAGACCGGACCAGCGCAAAGAGGTTGCCACGCGAGCAAGCTGCACGCCGCGAAAGACGGTCGTCGCAGCGCCGCCGTAGCGGAAGTAGAGCGATGCTGCGCGTGCGGCAATCGCCGCGATGGTTTTAAGAAGCCCGCGACCGGGCGGAGTGTAACGCACGCGCCAGACATTCTCGCCGCTTGATGTATCAAACGATGCGACCTCATTTCTCCCGCCGACGACAGCTTCCCCGCGCTCGTTTATCAACACGAACGCGGCATCTTCTATCTTATGAGAAACTTTTGCGCGTCGCTTTCCCGAAGCCGTGTCAACAAGGATGAGATCGTCACGGTCAGCAATGACGAGCGTAGAAGCATCAGAGAGCGCAAGGTTCGTGATGCCTTTGTCTGCGCCCTTGTATCGCCACAGAACTTTTCCAGTCCGCGCATCAATCGCGCTCACGCCATAAGGACCACGCGCAACCGTCTCGCCGTCTTTCAGGTGCGTGAACTGCCCGCCCGTTCTGACGTAAAGAACATCGTTCGCTGTCAGAATCATCTCAGGCGTGAGTCCCAAATCCTTCGCCTCCCAAATTTCCTTGCCCGTATCGCGCGAGATTGCGCGCACGTGGCCGCGACCCGATGTGTAGATGACGCGCTCGTCGAAAACCGGATCGGCCTCAGTCAGAGCAAGTCCTTCTTCATTCACACGAAACTTTTCGCGCTGCCTCTCCTCGCCCGTTCGCGCGTCGAGCGATGCCACGCCCTCGTAGAACAGATAAAGCCTGCCGTCAAGAAAGAGCGGCGGGTGATAGTTATCGAGCGTGTACTCGGTCTTAGCATCCTTGTCATCGCTCCAACGCACGGGCATCATCTCAATCTCGCCCTCAATCTTGTAATCCCACAACTCATCGCCGGTGCGCAGATCGAAGACGTGAACTACCGCGCGCCGCTTGAAACCTTCGCGCGCCGTACCCTTCGCGTCCTTGATGAAGACTGCGGCCAGAAGATTCGCGTTCGTGTCAACGGCCATCTGCATTACGCTGCCCTGCACCTTATCGCTCTGCCACAGCGCATCGCCCGTGAAAAGGTCCACAGCTTCGACGAGCGCCTTGCTCCCCTTCTGCAAACTCAGGAGCAAAAGGTCCGTCCCCGGCACAGGCGCAACATCCGTCTCATCCAACTCGACCCCTTTGCGACGCCACAACACCTCGCCCGTCTCGCCGCCCACAGCGTATAGAGATTTCTCCGTCCCTATGACAAGTACGCCCAACTCCGTCATCTGGTAAAAGCGAACGCTCCCGTCAAACTTCGCGGACCACTCGGCATCAGCCGCTCGAGAGTTTATTGAGAAGAGAACGAGAAAAAGCAGGAGAGAGCGCCCGCACAAATTTTGAGCATTAGAGAAAAGCCGCGATGACATATAATTCAACCTTCTGAGATTCGCGTCTGAGAGCCACTTCGCATTTCGGGGAGATTGTAATGAGCAAGCGCAAAGATGATACAACGGAACACGACGAGCCGTCAGTCGAGGAACGCAAGCCGAAGCCGGGCAGCTACTATTACGATGATTCGACGGGCTATGAGATTTATGATCCTGAAAAGGATGATGAGGAAGAAGATGAAGAGCATTTGTAAGGGTTAAAGTTAAAAGCTCATTCCATATCGCTCCGAGAGTAGGGCTTTTATCCTGTCCTGTTTCATCCAAGCCAGGACACGCTCGTCATTGTTGGAGGTTAATAGCCAGAATGCGTTGTCGAGTTTGTTCATAGTGAAGACGGACGGATTCCATTCTATAAAGCTCAGCAACTTATCCTCGTTGGCCTTTTCAAACAACCGATTGAGATACGGAGTAATATCAGGCACGCATTGACCGAATGCGCAAATCCATTCGTCAAGGTCCGAACCTTTGCTTTCTGGGTTTTGAAGCAGCAAGTCAAACTTACAATTAATTAGCTCTAGAATTACAGCCCTTTCATCCTCCGGCCATTGTTCCCATTCAGCCATTCGCAGACTGCCGAACACAACCTCAGGGCAGGGGAAGAAGAACTCTTCATTGACGCTTAGCTGTAGAATGCGCGGAAGAAAATACTTGAAGTCATCCAAGCCACCAACGGTGAGGAAAACTTTCCCGGCATAACCAGCTAGTTCATCCGGCTCCAATTCCCTAAGCCAACCATTCAACAAAACCGCTTTCTCTTCATCAGACATGCAATGCTTGCAGGCCCGAAAGTCGGAGGGCTTTTCGTACTTTGAAAAAACCCGATAGAGATGTCGGATCAGTTGCTCCAAAGGATTTATCTCCCGTAGAGATTATACCTCTTTCCGCTTAGGCCTCTCATTCGCGCGCAGTACGCGCTTGCGTAGGCGAATCGTTTGCGGCGTGACTTCGACCAACTCATCGTCGGCTATGAATTCCAACGCCTGTTCGAGCGAGAGTTCTTTGACGGGAACGAGCCGCATGGCTTCGTCTGCTGTGGAGGCGCGCATGTTCGTCAGCTTCTTCTCCTTGATAGCGTTGACATCTAGGTCAACCGCTCGCGCGTTCTCGCCTATAATCATCCCTTCATAAACTTTCACGCCCGGACGCGCAAACAGCGTCCCGCGCTCCTGTAGATTGAAGAGCGCGTAGGTCGTCGTCTCGCCCATTCGATCCGCCACGAGCGAACCCGTAGAGCGCCCGCGCATCTCGCCCATCCACTCGTCCCAGCGCAGGAAGAGTGTGTTGAGAAGTCCCGTGCCCTTAGTCTCCGTCAGAAACTCGTTGCGAAAACCAATGAGGCCGCGCGACGGCGCTTCAAACTCAAGACGCACGCGCCCCGTGCCGTGATTGACCATCTTCGTCATCTGACCTTTGCGACGCCCCATAGCTTCGGTGACGACGCCTATGAATTCGTCCGGGCAATCAACTACGACCTGCTCGATTGGCTCAAGAGTCTTGCCGTTATTTTTTCGCGTGACCACTTCAGGTTTTGAGACCATAAGCTCGTAGCCTTCGCGCCGCATCATCTCTATAAGGATTGCAAGCTGCAATTCGCCTCTGCCGGAAACTTTGAACTGGTCCGGCGAATCCGTCGCTTCGACGCGGATTGCGACGTTGCCGAGCGTCTCTTTATCAAGCCGCTCTTTAATCTGGCGCGACGTTACGAACCTTCCCTCGCGGCCAGCGAAGGGCGAGTTGTTGACGCCGAAGATCATTGAGATGGTCGGCTCGTCAACGGCAATGGTCGGCAAGGCTTGTGGGTTGTCCGCGCTCGTAATGGTATCGCCAATCTCTATGTTCTCTATCCCGGCGAGCGCCACGATGTCGCCGACACGGGCGCGCTCAACCGATTCGCGCTTCAATCCCTCGAAGGCGTAAAGCTGTGAGATGCGCGTCTTCTCAATCGTGCGGTCGTGCTTGACGATTGCGACAGTGTCGCCAACGGCAATCTCGCCTGAGAAGATGCGACCGATTGCGAGTCGCCCGACGTAATCGCTGTAATCAAGGTTCGCAACGAGAAGTTGCAGAGAGTCTTCGCGCAGGGCGCGCGGCGCAGGGATAGTCTCAACAATCTGATCGAAGAGCGGGCGCAAGTTTTTTGATTCGTCTATGAGATTCTTCTTCGCAACACCGTCGCGCGATACGGCGTAAAGAATTGGAAACTCTATCTGCTCTTCATCAGCGTCGAGGTCAAGGAACAACTCGTAGATTTCATCAACGACCTCTGCGGGTCTTGCGTCCTGACGATCAATCTTGTTTACAACTGCGATGGTTGGAAGGCGCGCTTCCAGAGCTTTGCGTAAGACGAAGCGAGTCTGAGGCAGGCAACCTTCTGCTGCGTCAACCAGCAGCATCACGCCGTCCACCATCTTCAAGACGCGCTCGACCTCGCCGCCGAAATCCGCGTGACCCGGCGTGTCAACGATATTTATCTTCACGTCGCCGTAGCGCACGGCTGTGTTCTTCGCCATGATAGTGATGCCGCGCTCGCGCTCCAAATCCATAGAATCCATCACGCGCTCGCGGACCTGCTCGTTCTCGCGGAACGTTCCAGATTGTCTGAGCATCGCGTCAACGAGTGTGGTCTTGCCGTGGTCAACGTGAGCGATGATTGCAATGTTGCGTATCTCTTTTCTCTCTTCTGTCATGATTCCTCTATACAGTTTAGTATCACAAATAATTTTGCTCGTAACGAAACTGAATATCTTAACATGCGCGAGCGGATTGAGCACACGGGTGGAAGAAACAAAGACAGAGATTCGCGCGAAGGCGCAAAGAGAAAACTTAGGCGCGAAGGATGATTCAGCTTTGCGAGTTTCGGCTTCTCTCTTTGCGCCATCGCGTGAAATGTTTTTATTCAGTGATTGAACGCGCTCGTCTGGCGGAGCGCTTCATAGAGCACGATGGCGACGGCTGTGGCTAGATTGAGGCTTCTGACTTTAGGGTTGAGCATGGGGATGGTTATGCATCTATCCCAATTCGCGCTCAGTAATTCTTCCGGCAAGCCGCGCGTCTCACGGCCGAAGATGAGGCAATCATTCGATTGAAAGCTCCAATCTGTGTAAGCTCTCTCAGCCTTAGTCGTTAGATAGATGAATCTGGTATTTAGCAATGCGGCTTTGAGAGCTTCCAGATCACGGTGCCGATGAAGCTCAACCTCCGGCCAGTAATCCAATCCAGCGCGGCGCACGGCTCGGTCATCCAGCCGAAAACCCGTTGCGCCGACTATGTGCAAAGGCACACGCGTGGCAGCGCATAAACGAGCAATATTGCCCGTATTTGGCGGTATTTCCGGCTCGACAAGCGCAACCTGAAGCATAAAAAAGTAATGAGTAATAAGTAATGAGTGATGAGTAGGAACGAGCTTTCACTCATCACTCATTACTTCCTTTCGTAGTCGTCTTCCAATCTCACAATATCATCTTCGCCGAGATAGTCGCCGAGTTGAACTTCGATGAGAGCGAGCGGTTGGTCGGAGGAATTGCCCAGGCGATGATTGGTCTCAGGTGGGATGTGTATGTACTCGCCTTCTTTAAGCTGTAGCTCGTGGTCACCGCAAACGACATCCGCCGTGCCGGAGACTACGACCCAGTGTTCGCCGCGCCGCGAGTGTCGCTGAAGAGATAGTCGCGCGCCCGGTTTAACTTCGAGTCGTTTGACTTTATAGCTGTCGCTCTCTTCCAGAACTTCGTAACGCCCCCAAGGTCTCTCATCGGTTTCGCCTCGCACAGCTTATGCCTACCTCCCGAATCCAATCTCAATTGAGTACATGAAAATCAATCTCGTTACTCATTAACCTTGAGCTTAACGAAGAGTGGGTTTGCGAAGCAAGGAAAAGAAAGGAACGGCGAGCTTACCTTGAAGCATTCGCCGTTCCTTTGTGTTGTGTGCGCCTATGGAAGGTTGATGTTGCTTGTTGTTGGGTTGAACTACTATCTACCCTTCTTGCCGGACTTCTTGCCGCCCGACTTCTTGCCGCCGCCGCCGCCTTTCTTGCCGCCGCCGCCGGACTTCTTTCCACCCTTTGATCCGCCTTTACCACCTTTTTTAGTTGCCATAGGTTGTTGCTGCTCCTTTTCAGTTGATGTTGTTTCCACAAGATACTGTATCAAGTTTCCTCTTGTGGCCTAGAGTAAGCGGCGCACAACATGTTGGTATATAAACTTAAAGTGAGTAGATGTCAATAACTTTTAACTGCGAATTGAAAAAATTTTTTCAGTGATGTGAAGCGATCACCTTCAATCAACACGCATTCAACTCAGACTCACTTCATCGTTGATGAAGAATTTAACGTTACGAAGGAGCGCAGACGCTCTTTGCGTCACAAGAAATCATTGATGCTAAGTTCTATTTTCAACTTGAGTGATTAAAGCTGGAGTGATGAATCTCTTATCTGAAGTAAGGAGTGAAAATCCATTTATCGTGTCGGTCAATACCGTAATAGGTGATGATGGAGTTGCGGCGACTGCGACTGGCGACTCCGATGAACTGACCGGGCGAGTTTGCAGATGTGTCTTCGCCGCCCGGTGATTCTTCAGTTGACCCTATGTCAAGAACGTTGGCTAGTTGCGGCGGCTGACCCGCTGAACTGATAAATGAAGTATCGGTCGTATTCACAGGTCTTCCGGCATAAGCTATAACTGCACGCTCGAAATCTATGAAGGCAGGGTCTGTTTTTTTAATCAATCTCCACTCGCCTGTGCTTGAAAGCGGATCGCGCGCGGCGACAGGTCTGAGCACTTGAATTCTTTTAGCTCCTCTTGTTGGCGCTCCCTCAAGAAGATCATCAATAGAGGTCGGCAATTGGTGGTTTGGACTCAACCTCACATAAAGTCGTATGGCTTCTGCGACCTGCTCGCCGCGCCATATCGCTTCCTCTTCGAGCATGCGTTGCGTTTGCTGCTGAATGCTCGGCGCGGCGGCCACGAGCAGAAGCGCCATGATTGACATTACGGCCAGGAGCGCTATGAGTGTATAGCCCCGCTCGCCCCGCCGTAATGACGCATCGGGTTGAATAAACGAATCAGAGTTGGCGAATTTCCTGCGACGCATGACTTTCACAGTTATGGCTCATTATCTTCCGTTGTAGGCGGCGTGTAGCGCGGCTGACCGGGTATGATTGGATTCGTGTTTCCTCCACCGGCGAACTGGAGCGTGTGCTTGATCTTGAGGCTAGTGTCCGTCAGCACGACCTCGCGCGGGGATATGCTCGTGACGCGGAAGCGGTCACCCACGAGGCCGCCGCGCTGAACTGTTAAAAGCTCGTTACCGTTCTTCTCTTTCAAGATTGCCTGATCGTTTGCGCCCTTCCTTATCTGGACGCCTATGAAGGTGTAGTTCGGTACGGGCGCGGGCATCACGTTCAGCGTCGCAGTGTTTGAGAAGAGTTTGCCGTCGCGCGACTGAATTTTAATTGCTCGCGCGCCCTCGAAAGAGATTATCTGCGCAGGAACTTTCGCTGAAAGTTGCTGCGGGCTGACGAAGCGCGTCTGAAGTTCCGCACCTCCGATGAAGATGCGCGTGTCGGGCGTAAACTTGTCGCCCGTCACGTCCAGGTTAAAGTCGCCCGTGTGAGCATAGACATTCACAGGCGAGATTGAAGACAGAATAACATTAGGCTGCGGTGGCGGCGGCGTTGGAATCGGCGTCGGTGGCGGCGGCGGCGTTGGCGTCGGTGGCACATAGTAAGCAAAGATGTTGCGTCCGGCTTCAGGCGCAGCGGGTGGAGCGCCGGGCCAGACAACCTGAGTCAACATTTCTGAGTTGTCAGGCGGGTCACCAGGCTTTGGAATATTGTTTGGCGGCGTAGGAGAGGGTCGCACGCTTGAGGTATTAGAGTTTTTGTTCCCGTTTATATTTTTGTTTGAGGAGGACGACGAGCCGAAGAGCATGTAAGCGAGAGAGATGATGGCAATCGAGCCTAGCACGATTGCTACGATCATCTTCTTACGCTCTGCCGGATTTTTGGCTTCAACTAACGCCATTATATTACACCTTTCATCGAGCCTGATTCTGAGGAGGAGGAGGAGGCTGTATCGCTTCGCTGCTGCCTTCACGCCGATAGTACGCGGCCATATTAACTTTAAGACTGACGAGCGCAGAACGCTGTTGCTGCGGCGGCGCGGCTTGCCCTTTGGGAGTAGCAGGAGCGGCAAGAGGAGCAGCAGCAGAAGCGGCTGCGAGCGCATCTGCATCGGCAGCCCTTTCAAGCTCTACTTCATTGATAATGATGAATTGACTGCTCGCTTCGATGTCTCTGAGGAAATGGCGTAGGTTCGCGTACTGCCCTTCGACAGTCACGGTAACGGTGATGCCCGGATAGAGGCTCTGCCATTTCGTGTTGCCAATCTTCGGACCTTGATTCTGATTCTCGCCTTTCGCTTCCAGATACGTGTAGGCTGGACCGGAAGTGTTGCGCAAGTTGTTGCTGCGAATCAATTGAATCAAAGTGTTGTAGAGAGTGACGCGCCCTTCATCGCGCCCGGTCAGCCGTTCGTCAAATTGTTCCAGGCTCTGGCTTATGTTGTTGACGTTCTCCTGAACGTTGCCTTTAACATCCACATCCTTCTGCAAGGTGCTAAGCCTCTGCTGCAATCTGGCGCGCTCAAGCTGCGCTGTGGCAAGACGCGATTGCGCGGGGCTGTAGAAATATAGATAAGCGAAGACAACTGCGAGCAGCATAAGAGCGCTTGCGGCGAGTCCGACGAGTTCTGGCACGCCAATGATGCTCCGCTTGCGCGACTGACGCAGGCGATCCACGCGAACGCGAATCTTCTCGCGCCCGCGTTGTGCCGTCTTTTCTCTAATCTGTTCGTCGCTCATCGCGTCTTAAGGCTTGCGGCCTGCAATGTATTCGCAGTCGCCACGTTGTTCTCGCCCGTCTCGCTACGGCTCGCGCCCGTGCGCGGCAAATAATTCACTTCAATAGTTGATTCAGTGTTCGTCTCGTTTCGCTCGGTCTTCAGATTCTGTTCGACAAGCTCTGCGCTAAAGACGCCCGCGCGGTCCATCTGGCCTATCATCTCCGTGGCATCGGCTGGATTCTTGCTGACGACGACCATCTCAAGCGTCGCAATGGTCCGGCCATTCTGCACGCCTACGTTGCGAA
>Ga0066662_10000278_pt1 | contig 22244 bp, 19 predicted proteins | sample GraSoiAngelo_111_FD_133939 | JGI IMG/M metagenome (GOLD analysis project Ga0066662, IMG submission 133939) | Grasslands soil microbial communities from the Angelo Coastal Reserve, California, USA - 14_0903_12_40cm | ecosystem: Environmental > Terrestrial > Soil > Grasslands | place: USA...
CCGTCGTCGGGTTGCCGGGCAATCCCGCGAGCGCGCTCGTGGTCGCGTGGCGCATCGTTCGGCCGCTGGTGCGATTGCTCGGCGGCGAGCACGTCGACGCCGACGCCGCCGGCGACGACAGCGAGACCACGGCGGTGCTCGACGTGCCCACGCCGTCACGACCCGGCCGCGAAGATTTCGTACCGTGCACGCTGGCGCGCGACGCCGCGGGCGTGCTGCACGCGACGCCGGTGTTCGGCGCGTCGAACCTCATCTTCACGCTCATACGCGCGGACGCGCTGATCGCGGTACCGCTCGATCGCAGCGGCCTCGCGGCGGGCGAAACGGTACGGGTCATCGTGCCGTGACGGAGCGCACCGTGTTTCTCCACGACGTGCCGCTCGAGGCGGCGCGCGCGCGGTTCGACGAAACGCTGCGCGCGGCGGGCGTGCGCAACGACGCGACCGAAACGCTCGCGCTCGACGACGCGCTCGACCGCGTCACCGCGGCGCCCGTGATCGCGCGGCTGTCGTCGCCGCATTATCATGCGTGCGCGATGGACGGTATCGCCGTCGTCGCCGCGCGCACGGCGGGCGCGCTGGAGACCGCGCCGGTCGAGCTCGCGCTCGGCACCGACGCCGTCATCGTGGACACCGGCGATCCGCTGCCGGACGGTTTCGACGCGGTGATCGCGATCGAACAGGTCGAGCCGCGCGCGGAGGGCCGCGTCGCCGTGCGCGCGGCGGTGGCGGCGTTCCAGCACGTGCGCGCGATCGGCGAGGACATCGTGGCAAGCGAGGTCGTCGTACCGGCGCTGCGGCGGCTCGGCGTCGCCGATCTCGCGGCGTGCGCCGCAGCCGGCGTCGCGGCGGTCGAGGTCGTGCGGCGCCCGCGCGTCGCGGTGATCACGACGGGCGACGAGCTGGTCGACGTCACGACGGACGCGCCCGCGGCGGGAGCGATCCTCGACTCGAACGGCGTGCTGCTGCGTGCGTGCGTTCGCACGTACGGCGGAGACGTCGTGCTGGCGCGCCGTGTGCCCGATGAAGAAGAAGCGCTCATCACAGCCGTGCGCGATGCAATCGATGCCGCCGACGTCGTCGTGGTCAACGCCGGTTCGTCGGCAGGGCGCGACGACTACACCGCGCGCACGTTCGCCACGTTCGGTGAGGTCGTGGTGCACGGCGTCGCGATCCGTCCGGGCCACCCGCTCGTGCTCGCCGTCGCGCGTCCTTCGACGGGCTCAGAACACGCCGGCATCCCGCTGCTCGGCATTCCGGGCTATCCGGTGAGCGCCGCGATCTGCGCGGAGCTCTTCTTGCGGCCGCTGCTGGAACGGCTGGGCCGTCGTGACGCGCCGGAGACGCGCGAGATCGAGATCGAGCTCACGCGCAAGCTGTATTCGCCGCTGGGCGAGGACGAGTACGTTCGCGCCGTCGCCGCGCGCGTCGACGGGCGGCTGGTCGCCACGCCGCTGCGGCGCGGCGCGGGCGTCATCACGTCGCTTTCGCGCGCGAACGTGTTGATCACGGTCCCGCGTTTCAGCGAAGGCGCGCGCGCCGGAACGCGCATGAAGGCGCGCGCCCTGCGCTCGCTCGCGCAGATCGAGCGCACGCTGCTCGCCGTCGGCAGCCACGACGTGGCGCTCGATCTGCTCGCCGGCCGGCTCGCGGTCCACGACGTCGAGCTCGTGTCGGCGCACGTCGGGAGCATCGCGGGGCTCGTCGCGCTGCGTGAGCGCTCGGCGCATCTTGCCGGTACGCACGTGCCCGATCCGGGCAGCGCCACGTACAACGACGCCGCCGTGCGCCGGTACGGCCCGCGCGGGCCGGTCGCGCTGGTTCGGCTCGCGGAGCGCGAGCAAGGCTTGCTCGTCGCGCGCGGCAACCCGCTCGGCATCACGTCGCTCGCGGACGTGGCGCGGACACGGGCTCGGTACGTCAATCGCCAGCCCGACGCGGGCACGCGCATCTTGCTCGACGCCTTGCTGGCGCGCAACAGAATTCGGCCGGAGTCGGTTGTGGGATACGATCGTATGGAGTTCTCGCATCTCGCCGTCGCGCAGCTCGTCGCCAACGGCGACGCCGACACGGGCTTGGCGATTCGCGCGGCGGCGCAAGCATTCGCGCTCGATTTCATGCCGGTCGCCTGGGAACCGTACGAGCTTGCGGTGCCCGTGCGTTCGCTGGAGGAGCCGCGCATCGCGCGGCTGATCGCGATCCTGCGCGAGCCGGCGTTTCGCGCCGAGGTGCAGGCGCTCGGCGGCTACGACTGCGCGCACGCCGGCGACGTGCGTGTCGTCGCGCCGGAACCGGTGCACGCGCCGTGAACGTCGAGCTCTTCGGCATGGCGCGCGCGCTCGCAGGCGTATCGCACGTCGAGCTCGCGGTGGACGAGCCCGTCGCGTTCCCCGAGTTTCTGCGCGCGCTCGCGGATGCCGTGCCTGCGCTGGTTCCCGACGTGGTCGCGCCGGCCGCGGACGCCCTCGTCGAACCGAACCTGCTGCTGCTCGACGGCCGGCGCGGTCTGCGCGACGGCGAGACGTTCGGCGAGGCCGACCGTCCGTGCATCCTCTTCCTCGCGAGCGGTGGATGACGGCGTTCGCGGGCCCGCGCGATCTGCTCGAGGTCGACCTTTCCGCGCGCACGGCGCGGCGAACGCCGTTGGGCGACGACGTGTTCGCCGACGCGCTCGGCGGCGTCGCGCTGGCGGTGCGATTGATCGAAGAGCGCGTGCGTGGTCCGCTCGATCCGCTGGGCGGCGACAATCCGATCGTGTTCGCCGCGGGCCCGTTCGCGTCGACGCCGGTGCCCGCCGCGAACAAGCACGCGCTCGCGACGATCTCGCCGCTCACGGGCTTGCTCAACGAAGGGCTGTCGTCGAGTCATTTCTCGGCGGTGCTGCGGCGCTGCGGGCTCGCGGCGATCGTCATCACCGGCACGGCCGATGGGTGGACGACGCTCGCGATCGACGGCGACGCCGTGCGCTTCGAAGATGCGTCGCATCTCGCGGGTTTGTCGGCGCGCGAGACGACGAAAGCGCTGCGCGACTCGTACGGTGACCGTTCGCTGCGGGTCTGCGCGATCGGCGTGGCCGGCGAGCGCGGCGTGCGTTACGCGGCCGTGGAGAACGACGGCCGCCAGGCGGGGCGCGGCGGTACCGGCACCGTGTTCGGCGCGAAGCGGCTCAAGGCGATCGCGCTGCGCGGTCGCGGCGAGGTGGGCATCGCGGACCCCGCGGCGACCGCGCGTCTCGCGGCGACGCTGCGCGAGCGCGCGCTCGGCCCGAAAACCGCGAAGTACCGCGTGCTCGGCACGAGCGCGAACCTGCGCGTGCTGCAGCGCATGGGCCAGCTGCCGACGCGCAACTTCACCGCCGCGACGTTCGCGGGCGCGGAGAACGTCACGCCGGAGCGCGCGCGCGAGTCGGCCGGGACGTACGTCGAGTTGCGGGCGGGTTGCGCGGGTTGCCCCGTGCAGTGCGAGCACCAGTACGTGCGCAAGGGCCGCGACCGCCGAAGCGCCGCAGCGAGCGAATACGAGTCGGTGTGGGCGTTCGGTCCGAACTGCGGCGTGGACGACCTCGACGCGGTGCTCGAAGCGATCGGGCGCTGCGACGAGCTCGGCCTCGACACGATCTCCACCGGTTCGGCGATCGCGTTCGCGATGGAGTGCGCGCAGCATGGTCTCGTTGCGAGCGATGCGTTCGGGCCGGAGCTGCGCTTCGGGAACGGGGCCGTGCTGCTGCCGGCGATCGACGCGATCGCGCAGCGAAGCGCGGGGCTAGGCGACGTCTTGGCGGACGGCGTGCGCGCCGCCGCCCGTCGCATCGGATACGGTGCGGAACGGTTCGCGATGCACTGCAAAGGCTTGGAGCTGCCGGGCTACGAGCCGCGCGCGCTTCCGACGTACGCGCTGGGGCTCGCGACGTGCACGCGGGGCGCGTGCCACAACCGCGCCGCGACGTACGACCGCGACCTGCGCGATCCGTCCGACGACCGCGGCGACGGTGCGCGCGCGCGCGACGCCATCGAGGCCGAAGACCGCGCGATCGCGTGGGACAGCCTCGTGCTGTGCAAGTTCGTGCGCGACTGTTTCGACGACTTCGATACGGAAGCCGCGGCGTTGTGGTCCGCGGTCAGCGGCATCGCGCTGGACGCCGCCGGCTTGCGCGCCGCCGCACAGCGCACGTGGGAGCGCAAACGCAGGATCAACGCGCGGCTCGGCTGGACGCCGGACGACGACACGCTGCCCGAGCGGCTTTTCGCCGAGGGCATGGCGGACGGACCGAACGCCGGCCGCCGCGTCGAGCCCCAGCATCTCGCGTCGCTGCGCGCGGCGTACGAATCGCTGCGGCGCGAGGCGGGCATGCCTCTGGCCGTCGGATAGCCAACGTCGCGCCGATGCGACATGGTCTCGCGCTGTTCGCGGCGCTCGTCTGCTGCGCGCTTCCCGCCGCGGCGCGCACGCCGGTGCCGATCGGCACGTTCGCGCCCGGTGCCGTCGACGGGATCACCGACGTGCCCGGCGTGCGCGTCGGCCACGTGACGAAGGTGGAAGGAACGAACGTGCGCACCGGCGCGACGGGCGTCATCGCCAACGACGACACGTGGAACCAGCGCGTCGCCGCCGCCACGTTCGTGCTCAACGGCAACGGCGAGATGACGGGCGCGCACTGGGTGAACCAGTCCGGCTTCTTGGAAGTGCCGGTCGTGCTGACGAACACGCTCAACGTCGGCCGCGTGGACGACGGCGTCGTATCGTGGCTGATCGGCAAGCACCCGCAGATCGGCGTGCGCGAGGACGTGCCGCTGCCGGTGGTCGCGGAGTGCGACGACCAAGGCATCAACGACATCCAAGGCCGGCACGTCCATGCCGAAGACGTCGTCGCGATGCTCGATTCCGCGAAACCCGGTGATTTTGCGCGCGGCAACGTCGGCGCGGGCACGGGCATGCGCGCCTTCGGGTTCGCGGCGGGGATCGGCTCGGCATCGCGCGTGCTGCCGAAGGCGCTCGGCGGCTACACCGTCGGCGTGCTCGTCAACGCGAACACCGGCTCGCGCGCGGAGCTGCGCATCGACGGCGTTCCCGTCGGCCGCGCGTTCGCCAACGAGCTGCTGCCGGTGTACCCGCGCACGGCGGGCTACGCCGCGCCGGACCACGGCCGAGCCGCGGACGGCAGCATCATCATCGTCGTCGCGACGGACGCGCCGCTCGATCGCAACCGCTTGCACGACGTCGCGAAGCGCGCCGGGCTCGGGCTCGCGCGCACGGGCGCGACGTCGCACGTGTCGAGCGGCGATCTGTTCATCGCGTTTTCGACCACGCACGTCTACCCGCGCGCCGGCGGGATCGCCGGACCGCCGCTCGAGAGCGGTGAAGACCGCGTGGACGCGCTGTTCGCGGCAACCGTCGATGCGACCGAGGCCGCGATCGACGACGCGCTGTTCAGCGCGCACACCGTCACCGGCCGTGCAGGCGTGACGTACTACAACTTGCCCGCGGCGCGCGTGCTCCCGCTCCTGCGCCGCTGAGCCGAAGCGCTCAGCTCCAGCCGGCGGTCAAGCCCGACTCCGCGGCGCGCGCCGCGTTGCGCAGCGCGGCCAGCTCCGCTTCGCCGACCAGGTGGGCCGCGCGGTCGTACACGGGCGCCGTCGCGCGCACGAACGTCGCGCGCCCCGCGTCGTCGAGCGCCGTCACCTTCAGATGGCGGCGCAGCTCGGCGAGCGCGTCGGCGTCGAACTTCGCGGCGGCCTCGCGCTGCCAGGCGATCGCGCGCTCCGCGGCTTTCTCGACGATCGCGCGCCGGTCGCCCAGCGACGCGAGCACCTCGGGGTTCGCGACGAGAATCTGCGGCGTGTACGTGTGCGCCGTCAGCGTGAGAAAGCGCTGGTGCTCGTAGAACTTGGTGCTGACGATCGTCGGCAGCGGGTTGTCCTGGCCGTCGATGCGCCGCTCCCGCATCGCGTCGCGCACGCTGCTGAGCGGCATCGGAAACGGCGTGACGTCGAGCGCGCTCGCGACATAGAGCGGAACGGGGCCTTCGAGCGTGCGCATGCGCAAGTCGCGGAGGTCTTCGGCGGCGCGCACCTCGCGCACGTCGTTCGTGTAGTGGCGCACGCCGTTCTCGCAAAAGCCCAAGAACGCGAGGTCGACGTTCGCGCCGCGGGCCAACAGCGCGCGGCCGTACGCGCCGTCGAAGGTCGCGAAGGCGTGGCGGCGCGCGCGGAACAGATACGGCAGCTCGAGCAGCTGCGCGGGCGGCAGCAGGCTGCCGACGAGCGAGGCGTTGAGCGAGCCCAGCGCAAGATCGGCGGTGCGCAGGTCGATCAGCATCTGCGTCTGGCGCTTTTCGTACGGGATGACGAGCTCGACGCGAAGCTGGCCGTCCGAAAGCTGCTCCACCTCGCGCTTGAACGTCTCGAGCATACGGGCCGGCAGCGATTCCGGTGCGACGGCGCAACCGACGCGCAGCGTGCGCACGACCGAGTGCACCACCACGTCGCGCCGGCGCTGGTTGAGCGCGGTGAGCTCGCGGCTTTGGAACTCGACGTTGCCCGTCCACAGCTGCGCCTCGGCCGTGTCGGCGAAATGCTCGCGCACGCTGCGCAGCAGCGAGCCGGCGGCGGAACCGTACTGGTCGGCCGCGGCGATCTCGCTCTCGACGAGCCGTTCGACCTCCGCGAACGTCGTCACGACGTCGGCGACCGCGCTCGAGATCGCGCCCAGCGCGGAGCGCGCGCCGTCGGCGGAACGTTCGCTTCCGGTGACCGCTTCGTCGAGCGACGCGCCGAATGCACCCGTGGACGCGCCGCGCGCGGCGATCTGGCGCAGCAGCTCGTCCATGTCGCGCGTCGCTTCGCGCGTGGATGCGGCCAGCTTGCCGACTTCGCCCGCGACGACGGCGAAACCGCGGCCGTGCTCGCCGGCGCGTGCCGCTTCGATCTTCGCGTTGAGGGCGAGCAGGTTGGTGCGCTCGGACACCTCGCGCACGAAATCCACGATGCCGTTGATCTTCTCGGTGAGCGCGAGCAGCTCCCCGATCGATGCGAGCGCGCTCTTCGTCACGGATGCGAGCTCGGTCGACGACGTCGTCAGCTCCTCGATCCCGCGCCCCGCCGAGCGCAGCTGCTCGTCCGCTTCGGTGGTGCGCACGCGCGCGCTCGAAACGGTGCGCCCCGCGCCGCGCACGCGCTCGGTGGACTCGCGCGCCGTGCGCGCGATCTCGACGATGGCGGCCGTCTGCGCGATGGCGTTCGCGGTAAGCCGGTTCGACGCCGAACGCAAACGCTCGATCGCGTCGCCCGTCTGCACGGCGACCTCGCGAACGCGGGCACTGCGGGCCACGTCGTCGTCACCGGCCTCGCGCGCCGCAGCGTCCGTGCCTAAACCGACCTCACCTCGCCGGACGCCGCCCGCCCAGTCAACCCCCTGTTGCTGCACTGAAGGAAGATTCGGCGAAACCCCGCCCCCGCGTTAGGCAAGCAGCCACCGCCGGGCGGCGACGGCCACCGGCCTCAGCCACGGGCCAGGCCACGAACCCCGTGATGGAGCGAGCACAGCGTAATCGCCCGGAGCCCGGATTGTCCTTGCGAGCTCCGCCGGGGGGGCCCCACGTTACGCGTAGGGGGCGCGCAGCGAGAGCGAAGCGCCTTCCAACGGAGAGGGGGAGATTCGAACTCCCGATACGTTTTACCGTATGCTCGCTTTCCAAGCGAGTGCATTCAACCGCTCTGCCACCTCTCCGCGGCGAGCTCGTCCCTGAGCTCGAAGGACGCCGATTCACGTCGCGGCGGGCGCGGTCCCGCCGCGCGAAATCAGATTTTCGCGGGGTGCCAGATCGTCTTGAGCTCGGTGAACGCGAGCACGCGGTCGAGATCGTCGTACGCGCCGGCGAACCACGCATCGCGTGCCGGAGCGTCTTCGAAGTGCGTGCGCTTCACGTTCTCGGCCGCGAGCTGGCCGAGCTTCTTCTCGGTCGCGGCGTCGAGGCCGAAGGCACCCAGCGCGTTGACGTCCATGTGGCCCGCCAGCACCGGCGCGAGCTCCGCCCGCGTGCCCGTGAGCACGTTGCAGGCGCCGCCGGGGAGGTCGCTGGTCGCGAGGCATTCCGCGAAGACCACGGCGCTGCGCGGATCGCGCTCGCCGGCCACGACGACCACCGCGTTGCCGCTGACCAGCGCCGGCAGCACTGCGGTCACGAGACCGAGCAGCGCCGGCTCATCGGGCGCAAGCAACGCCACGATGCCGGTCGGCTCCGGCGTGGAGAAGTTGAAGTGCGGGCCGCCGACCGGGTTGCGCGTCGACGCGAGGGCCATGTACTTGTCGCACCAGCCCGCGTACCAGACCGCGCGATCGATGGACGCCGTGACCTCGCGCTCGGCCTCGGCCGCGTCGGCGGTGCCCCCGATGACGAGCTGCGCCGCGAGCTCCGCCTTGCGCGCCTCCATCATCTCGGCCAGCCGGTAGAGCACGAGCCCGCGCAGGGCCGGCGTCTGATCGGCCCACTTGGCCTGCGCGGCGCGAGCCGCGACGACGGCGTCGCGGACGTCCTTGCGCGAGGCGTGCGCCACGTTCTCGCCGTCGATCTGGTCGCTGCGCCCGGACTCACTGCGGGCGAACGCGCCGTTGATGTAGAGCTTGTACATCTTGCGGATCGCCACGCGGCCGTTCGGTTCCATGCGGACAGGATTCCGGCGTGCGGAGGACCTGCCCTTGCGGCGCTGCGCGGCTTGGCCGGGCACCCGGCGGGTAAAGCAGACGTCTAAACCGTTTTCAGATGAACCGGGAGACCGCGTTGTGACCACCACGAACTCCGAGCAGCCGTTTCTGACCGACATTCAGGAGCTTCGCCGCCGCGCCCGCGAGCAGATCGAGAAGGGCGCGCTCACGCAAGATTACGGCCTCGACCCCAAGCAGGCGATCGACCTCCTCCAGAACGCCCTCGCGACCGAGATCGTGTGCACGTTGCGCTACACGATGCACAGCATCGCCGCGACGGGCATCGCGAGCCAAGGCCCCAAGGACGAGTTCGCGCAGCACGCCGACGAAGAGCGTGAGCACGCGGCGCGGATCGCCGAACGCATCAACCAGCTCGGTGGCACGCCGAACTTCGATCCCGAGGGCCTGGTGACGCGTTCCGCATCGCAGTACGGCAGCAGCGACCTGGACCTCGTGGGGATGATCAAGGAGAACTTGATCGCCGAGCGGATCGCGATCGAGCACTACCGCGAGCTGATCCATTTCTTCGGCGAGCGCGACTCGACGACGCGCACGATGCTCGAAGAGATCCTCGCGGTGGAAGAAGAGCACGCGAACGACATGAGCGACCTGCTCGTATCGCACGGAGGAAAATAACCGCGTTCGCGCCGATTGCGTCCGCGTGCAGCTGATCTGCGTCCGCCACGGGCGGACGGCTTGGAACGCCGGCAAGCGGTTTCAAGGACACGCCGACGTCCCGCTCGACGACGAGGGCCGCGCGCAAGCGACGGCCCTCGCCGCGCTCCTGCGCGACGAGCGCATCGACGCGGCCGTGTCGAGCGATCTCTCGCGCGCGGCCGAGACGGCGCGCATCGTGCTGGGTTCGCGCGACGTCGCGCTGCGGTTGGACCGGGATTGGCGGGAGATGCAGTTCGGCGAGTGGGAAGGGCTCACGTGGGAGCAGATCGTCGCGGCGAATCCGCAGGTCGACGCGAACAACGAAATGTCGGTGAAATCGTACACCCCCGGCGGCGGGGAACCGTTCGACGCGCTGTGCGAGCGCGTGGAACGGGCCGTGGCGCGCATTACGGGCGAGGTAGCGGATGACGGCGTCGCGCTCGTCGCGACGCACGCGGGCCCGCTGCACGCGCTGTTGCGCGTGCTGCTCGGCGACACTGAGCTGAAAGTCCGCTTCGTCACCGCGTCCGTGACGCGCTTTCGCCGCACGAACGGCGTCTGGACCCTTACGCGCTTGAACCAGACCGCCCACGCGCTGTAGCGAGCGCGCTCATTGCGCGCGGATCCAATTCGCCGGCGACCGCCGCAGCGAACAGCTCCGCGGTGTCGACGAGGCGCGGGCCCGGGCGGTTGACGAACGCGTTGCCGTCCATCGCGTAGCCGTGACCGTCGCGGACGGCGCGCAGCGCCGCGAAGGCGCGCGCGGCGTCGGTGGGCAGGGCCGCGATCTCGTGCTGCGCGCGCTCGAGGCCGAAACCGCACGGCGCGACGATCACGACGTCCGGGTCCGCGGCGGCGATCTCGGCCCACGTGAGCACGCGGCTGTTCGCGCCGGGGTCGCTCAGCACGGGCTCGCCGCCGGCCAGCTCGACGAGTCCGGGCGTCCAATGGCCGCCGCTCATCGGCGGATCGGTCCACTCCAGCACCAGAACGCGCGCGCGTGTGCGGCCGCTCTCGCGCGCGGCGACGCGTTCGCGCAGCGCGTCAACGCGCGCGCGCAGCTGCGCCAGCAGGCGCGCCGCGCCGTCGCGTGCGTCGACGAGCTCGCCTAGGAATGCGATGGTGGAGAAGACGTCTTCGAGCGACGACGGCTCCAGCGACACGACACGGGGGTCGCCCCGCAGCCGTTTGGCCGCGCGGTCGACGATCTCGTACGACACCGCGCACACCGCGCACAGCTCTTGCGTGACGATGAGATCGGGTTCAAGCGCGGCCAGCGCTTTGTCGTCGAGCCCGTACAGCGACGAGCCGGCGTGGACGCTCGCGCGCACGTGGCGGTCGATCCCCGCGGCGTCCAGCTCCGCCGGCAGCAGCGACGACGTGAGCTGCGGACGCGTCGACGCTTCGAGTGGGAAGTCGCACTCGTGCGTCACCCCGACGACCTGCTGGCCGGCGCCGATGGCGAACAGGATCTCGGTAGCGGACGGCAACAGGCTCACGACGCGCATTGCGGCGGTGTTCCGTGCGGGCGCGAGCCTGCCCGCCCGCGGGTAGGGCTCGGTCCCCGGGGACGGGCGTGCGCGACGCGGAACCATCGGCGGTCACGCCTTCACACGCAGGAGTATCCTCCCTGAATAAGATCACGGTCCGCAACCCCATCGTCGAGCTCGACGGTGACGAGATGACGCGCATCATCTGGCACTTCATCCGCGAGAAGCTCATCCTGCCGTATCTCGACGTCGAGCTGAAGTACTACGACCTCAGCGTCCAGCACCGCGACGAAACCGACGACAAGGTGACGCTCGACGCGGCGCGCGCGATCAAGCAGTACGGCGTCGGCGTGAAGTGCGCGACGATCACGCCCGACGAGGCGCGCGTCGAAGAGTTCAAGCTGAAGTCGATGTGGCGCTCGCCCAACGGCACGATCCGCAACGAGCTGGACGGCACCGTGTTCCGCGAGCCGATCATCTGCCGCAACGTCCCGCGCCTCGTGCCGGGGTGGACGCAGCCGATCGTCATCGGCCGCCACGCGTTCGGCGACCAGTACCGCGCGACCGACTTCGTGGTGCCCGGCGCCGGGAAGCTCGTCATCAAATTCACCCCGGCGGACGGCGGCGCGCCGATCGAGCGCGAGGTGTTCGAATTCAAAGGCGGCGGCGTCGCGCTCTCGATGTACAACGTCGACGAGTCGATCCGCGGCTTCGCGCGCGCGAGCATGAACTACGGTTTGCTGCGCGGTTACCCGGTGTATCTCTCGACGAAGAACACGATCCTCAAATACTACGACGGGCGGTTCAAGGACCTGTTCCAGCAGGTCTACGACGAGGAGTTCAAGGCGGAGTTCGAGGCGCGCGGGCTGACGTACGAGCACCGGCTCATCGACGACATGGTGGCCGCGGCGCTCAAATGGTCGGGCGCGTTCGTGTGGGCGTGCAAGAACTACGACGGCGACGTGCAGTCCGACACGGTCGCGCAGGGCTTCGGTTCGCTGGGCCTGATGACGTCGGTGCTGATGACGCCTGACGGCAAGACGATCGAAGCCGAAGCCGCGCACGGCACCGTGACACGGCATTATCGCGAGCACCAGAAGGGCCGCGAGACGTCGACCAACCCGATCGCGTCGATCTTCGCGTGGACGCGCGGCCTGGCGCACCGCGGCAAGGTCGACGGCACGCCGGACGTGACGCGCTTCGCGGAGACGCTGGAGAAGGTGTGCGTCGACGTGGTCGAGTCCGGCAAGATGACCAAGGACCTCGCGATCCTGATCGGGCCCGATCAGCCCTGGCTCACCACGACGCAGTTCCTGGACGCGCTCGACGCGGAGCTGCGCACGCGGATGGGAGCCGCAACGACGGCGGCGGTGTGACGGCAGGGTAAGGGACGGTTGATGAACGCGGACGAGACGCTCGCGATCCTGGTCGGCGGCGGGCCGGCGCCTGGAATCAACGGCGTGATCGCCTCGGCGACGATCGAGGCGCGCAACCACGGGCTGCGCGTGCTCGGCATCTACGAAGGCTATCGGCACCTGGTCGCCGGCGACACGTCGCACGTGACCGAGCTGCAGATCGAAGACGTGTCGCTCCTGCATTTCTCGGGCGGGTCGATGCTGCGCACGTCGCGCACCAATCCGGCGAGCGATCCCGATTCGCTGCGCCGCTGCATCCGGTCGCTGACGATGCTGGGCGTGCGGTATCTGATCGCGATCGGCGGCGACGACACGACGTTCGGCGCGACGCGGATCGCCGCCGAGACCAAAGGCCGCATCGGCGTCGCAACGGTCCCCAAGACGATCGACAACGACCTGCCGCTGCCGGACAACGCGCCGACGTTCGGTTTCGAGACCGCGCGCGCCGTCGGCTCGGCGATCGTGGAGAACCTGATGGAAGACGCGCGCACCGCGTCGCGCTGGTACCTTGCGGTGACGATGGGCCGCAAATCGGGCGCGCTCGCGCTCGGGATCTGCAAGGCCGCGGGCGCGACGCTCGCGCTCATCCCCGAGGAGTTCATCGGGGAGAAGATCGCGCTGGACGACGTCGTCGACACCATCGTGGGCGCGATCGTCAAGCGGCTCGCGTCCGGGCACGATCACGGCGTCGCCGTCATCGCCGAAGGGATCGCCGAGCGCATCGCTCCGGAGGAGCTAGCCGCCGTGTCGACGGCGACGCGTGACGCGTACGGTCACGTGCGTCTCGCGGACGTGCCGCTGGGCGGCGTGCTGCGTGACGCGGTGCGTGCGCGCCTGAAAGACATCGGCATCGACGCAACCGTCGTCCCGAAGGATATCGGCTACGAGCTGCGGAGCGCGAAGCCCATCCCGTTCGACGCGGAGTACACGCGCACGCTGGGCTACGGCGCGGTGCGCTATCTGCTCAGCGGCGGCAGCGGCGCGCTGATCGCGCTCCAAGGCGGCCGCATCGTTCCGGTAACGCTAGAATCGATGCTCGACAAAGCGACCGGCCGCGTCCGCGTCCGCATGGTGGACGTGACGACCGAGTCCTACGAAGTGGCCCGCAAATACATGATCCGCCTCGAAAAGCCGGACCTCATGGAGCCCCGTCTGTCACGCCTATCCGCGCAGACGAACCTGGACCCGGAAGCATTCGAGGGGCGCTTCGGAAAGCTGTTCGCGACGGCGTAGCCCAATGATCAGCGACGCATCGATGCGATCGAGGCGATCCGCTGCTCAACGTTCGTGAGTCGCCGCTCCACGACGAGAAGTCGTTCGTTCAGATTCGAGCTCTCGCCGAAGGCGAGATAATACGGATCAACGCCGAGCCGGTGTGCCAGCCGAAGCCCGACCGCGAAGCTCGGGCTCCTTACGTTGCCCGTCTCGAGCTGCCTGATCGCGCTCTCCGAAACGCCGACTTCCATCGCGAGTCCGGCGATCGTCATGCCATGCTCGTCCCGTAGCCGGCGCAGTCGGTCCGCTGACGTTTCGGCCATTTTTAGCCTCTTTGACCCCGCAACCGCAAGATTGAAAGCCTGTCCCGCAACATACTTTGCGTCACGCTAGGACCGCCCACTTCAGCCGCGACTGCCACATGAGACGAAAACATTGATGATGCAACAAAATTCGGCATATGAGGGCGTTCGGAAACGCTCGAACGGAGTCAACGATGGTGAATCAACCACACATTCGGCGGGATGCTGCTGCTCTTCCTACAGCGTATCGTCGCGAGGGCCGCGCACGGGGGCGTCGAACGCCAAGTATTCCAATGAGTACCACTGTGACGTATCCGATCGTCATCGAGCAACAGGACGGCGAGTTCGTGACGTACGTCCCGGCGCTCGACTTCGCATCGACGCACGGCGACACACGCGAAGAGGCGCTGCAGCGGACGCGCGAGCTGATCGTCGGCTATCTGGAGTTCGCGGCGAAAGAGGGCCTTGCGGAGCCCGTACCGGCGAGCAGCACCGAGATCGCGGAGATCACCGTTGCGCGGTCGTAACGTTCATGTGGCGGCAATAAACGGTGGCACGTTTGCCGCGGGTTCCTGGTCGTGACGTTCTGCGTGCGCTGCGCCGCGGCGGATTCATCATCTCGCACGTGAACGGGTCGCATCATTTTCTACGCGGTCCCAGCGGCAGAGTCGCAATCGTGCCGGCGCATGGCCACCGGACGATGGCGCCGGGCACACTCCGTATGGTCCTGCGGCAAGCGGGGATCAGCATTGGCGAGCTCATCGCGCTGCTCGACGACTAGCCTACACATCAGCCGTGCGTCGCGGCACGGTTCGCGAGCGGTTCGGCAAGCTGTTCGCGGACGGTAAACGCGCGCTCAGCGGCGCGTCGCAGGAGCGCTCGCCGCGCGCTGTTCGAGCTTTGAGACACGACGTTCGAGAGAATCCACCCGCTGCGATAAATTCACTCCATCCCCAAGTGCTAGATACCGCGGGTCCACGTTAAAGAACTCGGCCAGACGCAGGCCGAGTAAAAAGTTTGGCGTCTTGACCCTGCCGCTCTCGAGCTGTCGAATCGCGCCTTCCGAGGCGCCCACGGCGGACGCTAGCGCGACCATGCTGAGACCCTGCTCGTCACGGAGCCGGCGGAGCCGTGCCGCGAACGATTCTGTCACCGGCGCGAACGCCGAGCCGGGCAAGAGGCTGAAGACGGGCGGGACAATCCGAGGAAACCGGGAGGTCGATATCGTAGGGCTGTACGCCGGACGCCGCGACTGTACGATTGGGGGCGATATGAACGATGACATAGTGCGTGTGAGCTTCTCGTCAAGCTCGAACGACGGAGCGAAGTGTACGCAAGTTAGCAGCGATACTATTCTACGACGGGCCCCGCGAAACCTTACGACTCGCTCCGCCTGTGCAGCCTGCGGCAGCGGTCTCGATCTGTCGCTCGGAACACGAAAAAGACGCAGACCGCAGCCCGGAGTCGTCATCACGGTCACGCTATCGCGGCCGTAATATGCTACCGGGGCTACAGTAGGGAGCGCGACGCGCCGATGCGGCCAAGTCGCGCAGTACCGTCATCGCTCTCTCGGCGCGGGCGGCCGTGACCAGCACATGATCGTGATGATACCCGGCGATCGCGTTGGCCGGGATGCCGGCGTCCGCGAGCGCACGTGATACGGCGGCGATGAAGCCTACGGCATTCAGGCTCGAGTGCACACCGAGCGTGATCGCGCGGAACGCGTCGCCGTCGGCGCCTTCGGAACTAGGCCGGCGTTCAACAATGACCGTGAGCCCTTCATCCTCGCGAACCGTTGCGAAAGGCAGGACGCCGTCGGGGACAGCCTCGCCTAGCGGCAGCGTGCGGAATTCGTACGTCTCCGGCCGGAGCATCGGCGCCATCCCCGCGAGCAGCGCGCGCAGGTCTGTTTCTCCGCTCACCTCACGACACGAGCGCGCTCTTCGGGTTCAAGCTCTGGATGTGACCGCTCTCGGTTCCCGCCGTCGGATCGATGACCGCGTTGATCAATGCCGGCTTCCCGGACGCGAGCGCATCGCTCACCGCCCGCTGCAAGCTCGCCGTATCGGTCGCGTGCACGCCGGTGCCGCCGAACGCCTCGATGATGCGCTCGTAGCGGGCATCGGCGATGAAGCCCGTCGGCGAGGGCGCCTCCCCGCTCGGGTCGCCGCGGTAGATCCCGTTGTTGTTGAAGATCACCGTGACCACCGGCAGCTTGTACCGGCAAATCGTTTCGATCTCCATGCCGGAAAAGCCGAACGCCGAATCGCCTTCGAGCGCGACGACGGGTTTGCCGCTCTCCACCGCGGCCCCGATCGCGTAGCCCATTCCGATGCCCATGACGCCCCACGTCCCGCTGTCGAGACGATGACGCGGCTCGAACATGTCGATGATGTTGCGCCCGAAGTCGAGCGTGTTCGCGCCTTCGTTCACGATGTACACGTCGGGCCGGCCGGCGAGCGCATCGCGCACCGCGCGCAGCGCGCTCGAGAAGTTCATCGGGCTCGGCTCGGCGGCCAGCCGCGCCGCCATCTTCTCGACGTTCTTTTGCTTGCGGGAGTTGATGTCGTCGAGCCACTTCCGGCTCGGCTTGACCTGACCGGGTTTCAATGCGGCGTTGAACGCCTTCATCGCGGACTTGATGTCGGCCACGACGGGCGCCGCGATCGCGCGGTTGCTGTCCATCTCGGTCGCGGCGATGTCGACTTGGATCAGTTTCGTCTCGTCCGACCAGAGCGGCGCCTTGCCGTGCGAGAGCAGCCAGTTGAGCCGCGCGCCGACCACCATCACGACGTCGGCCTGGCCGATCGCGAACGAGCGCGCGGCCGCAGCCGATTGCGCATGGTTGTCGGGCAGCAGCCCCTTCGCCATCGACATCGGGAGGAACGGCACGCCGGTCGTTTCGATGAACGCACGGATCTCCGGGTCGGCCTGCGCATAGGCTGCGCCTTTGCCGAGCAGCACCAGCGGACGTTCCGCCGACGCAAGCAGTTCGAGCGCTCGCGTCACGGCTTCGGGCGTCGGCGGCTGTGCCGGCGCCGGATCGACCACCTTGATCAGCGACGTGCGCGCCGTGTCGACGTCGAGCGCCGCACCGAGCACCTCGGCGGTCAGGTCGAGGTACACGCCGCCCGGCCGCCCGGAAACCGCGGCGCGAATCGCGCGTGCGACGCCGAGGCCGATGTCCTGCGGGCGGTTGACGCGATACGCCGCCTTGCAATGCGGGCGCGCGACGCTCAGCTGGTCCATCTCCTCATAGTCGCCCTGCTCGAGATCGACGATCGCGCGATCGCTCGAACCGCTGATGAGCACCATCGGGAAACAGTTGACCGTCGCGTTGGACAGCCCGACCAGCGCGTTCAAAAAGCCCGGCGCCGACACCGTCATGCAGATCCCGGGCTTGCCGGTGATGAAGCCGGCGATCGCAGCGGCGTTCGCCGCGGATTGTTCGTGCCGGAAGCCGGTGTAGCGAAAGCCCTCGGCTTGCGCGAGCCGCAGGAGATCCGTGATCGGAATCCCCGCGACGCCGTAGAGGTTCTCGACCCCGTTCAGCTTGAGCGCGTCCAGGACGAGGTGGAAGCCGTCGGTCTGCTTTTGCCCGTTCATGGCGCCCGTAATACGATGCTTGCCGCGCCCTACCCGCTTGCGGGCGCGGCTCGGCTCGCTAGACGCGCAGGGGCGCGAGCAGCGCCTCCGTGCGCACCAGCGTGCGGTCGAATGCATCCGCGCCGCCGCGCGCCAGGACGTCGTAGAGCGCGAGCGCGGTCGTCCGCGCGAGAATCATCGAGCGGTACCACGGGAACGTCGGGGCAAGGCCGGTCAGAGCGGGCTGACGGGTCCACCGCTGCTGCAGGCGCGCGGCGACGACGTGCATGGCGTGGACCGACAGCACGTAGTCGTGATCGCTGAGATAATTCACGAACGCTTCCAGCGGCACGGGATCCGCCGCCAGCGCATAACCCGCGCCGTCGCGCTTCACCAAGCCGTATTGCACGGGATCGACGTTCGCCACGATCGCCGCCGCCCGGCACCAGGCGACGACCTTTGCCTCGTCGCCGAGCGACGGTGCCGCGTGCGCCGACAGCAGCGTCGTGACGAAGCGCGGATCGTTCGCGCGCACGATCGCTTCGGCCGCGGAAAGCACGTGATGCGCGCCCGTACCCGCGATGGTCAGCTCGTCGAACACCGTGCCGTCGTCGTTCCAGCCGAACACGACCGATTTCATGATGTCGTGGTACAGCGCCGCAGCGATTACCGTGTCGCGCGAGACCGTCGGCCTGCCGCCGAAATAGTGCGCGTCGTACGTCGACCCGAACGTCACCGCCATCGCCGCGTTGAATGACTCGTGCATCGCGAGGCCGCCGGGATAGTCGTGGTGCGAGCCTTCGGACGAGCCCGGCGCGCACCAAAACGGCTGCACCGCGGTCGTCGCTTCGGGCTCGGTACCGGGCGGGAAGATGCCGCGCACCGGTGCCGCCGGCGCGACGTAGCCCTCGCGCGCCAAGGCGTCGCGGACCGCGGTTCGCGCCGCCGGGGTCGGGTGGCGCTGCGCGAACAGCGGCTGCGGGTTGCGGATCAGCTCGAGCACCGCCGTGCGCGGCGCGCGGTCGGCGATCGACGCCGCCATGGCTTCGACCCGCGAATACGTCGCGCGGACGAGGTTCGAGCCCCGAGCAAGCGATGCTGCCGCCGCGTTGCCGCGCGTGAGGGGCAGCCGCGGTTCCGGCAGGGTCACGCGTGGGACGCGCTCGGCGGCCGCGGCATCCTCGATCCCGGCGACGCCGGCCACGAGCGGGGCCGCTACCCCGGCGAGAACCCCGAGGAAGGCCGGACGTGAGAAGAACGCGGCTCTGTCGTCAGAAACGCACATGGCAAACGCTTTCGCGGGCGGGCAGGACTTCGCTTCCGCGACGGCAATCCGCGGCTTGGTATATTGCATGCCAGCACCAAGAAGAACCTGACATGGCCGCGCTAGCCCTCGGAACGCTTCGGTCCGACGCGAGCATCTCGGTGCGCGTGTATGGCGCCATTCGCGCCGCGATCGCCGCGACGAACCTCTACGAGATCGAGGAGACCAATCTGCGGCTCGATGAGCGCGAGCTCGCGGCGAGGCTCGGCGTGAGCCGCACGCCGGTGCGTGAGGCACTCGTGCGGCTCGAGCACGAGGAGCTCGTCGTGAACGTTCCGCGGCGCGGCTACTTCATCGCGCGCAAGAGCAAGGCCGAGCTGCTCGAGATCATCATCGTGTGGGCAGCGCTGGAGAGCATGGCCGCGCGCCTGGTGGCGCTCACGGCGAGCGACGACGCGGTCGCTTCCTTGCGCGAGATCTTCGCGACGTTCGACGGCAACCGCATCGCGGCGCAGCTGGACGAGTATTCCGACGCGAACCTGCGCTTTCATCAGCGCATCATCGAGCTCTCGCGCTGCGAGACGCTCCGCCGCGCGGCCGACGGCATCCTGATCCACGTCCGCTCGATCCGGCACCGCACGATCGGCGAGAACGGCCGTTTCGAAAAGTCGATCGTCGATCACATGCACATCATCGAAGCGCTCGAGCAGCGCGACGCGGACCTGGCCGAACGGCTCGTGCGCGACCATGCGCTCGCTCTTGCGGCACACGTCGAAGCCAACGACGACGATCTGTAACGATCTTGCCACCAGCGCATCACCTCGACGGGGGACCCATGGCCCAGACCCGCGACCGGCACGATGAACCAGACGACGGGCAGCCCGTTCGCAAGGCGCTCGACGGGATCAAGGTGCTGGACATGACGCACGTCCAGGCCGGCCCGTCGTGCACGCAGATTCTCGGCTGGCTCGGCGCCGACGTCATCAAGGTGGAGCTGCCGGGCCGCGGCGACATCACGCGCGGCCAGCTGCAGGACGTCCCCGACGTCGACAGCCTGTACTTCACGATGCTCAACTGCAACAAGCGCAGCATCACGCTCAACACCAAGACGCCCGATGGCAAGGCGATCTTCGAAAAGCTGATCGCGCACTGCGACGTGCTGGTCGAGAATTTCGGGCCCGGCGTGCTGGACCGCCAAGGCTTCACGTGGGAGAAGATCCGCGCGATCAACCCGCGCATCTCGTATGCGTCGATCAAAGGCTTCGGCCCCGGCAAGTTCGAGGATTTCAAAGCCTACGAGACCGTCGCGCAGGCGATGGGCGGCGGGATGAGCACCACCGGCTGGCCGGACGGGCCGCCGACCAGCTGCGGACCGCAGATCGGGGATTCGGGCAGCGGCATCCACATGGTCGCCGCGATTTTGGCGGCGCTGTTCCAGCGCACGCACACCGGCCGCGGCCAGCGCATCTCGGTCGCGATGCAAGACGCCGTGCTGAACCTCGTTCGCGTGAAGATGCGCGATCAGCAGCGGCTCGCGCACGGACCGCTGCGCGAGTACCCGAACAAGACGTTTTCCGATTTCGTGCCGCGGTCCGGGAATGCGTCGGGCGGCGGGCAGCCCGGGGCGGCGCTCAAATGCGCGCCGGGCGGAGCCAACGACTACGTCTACGTGATCATCCAGCCGCCGGTCTGGGCGCCGCTCGCGAAGCTGATCGGGCGCCCGGAGCTCGTCGAAGATCCCGCGTTCGCGACGCCGGCGGCACGGCTGCCGCACCTCGACGAGGTGTTCGGCGTCATCGAAGCATGGACGAAGGGCTTCACCAAGTTCGAGGTGCTCGAGAAGCTCAACTCCATCGACGTGCCGTGCGGCCCGGTGATGAGCACCAAAGACTTGATGGAAGATGAATCGCTCATCGCGCGCGGGATGATCGCCGAGGTGCAGCATCCGGAGCGCGGCGCGTTCAAGACCGTCGGGTGTCCGCTCGTGCTGTCCGACACGCCGGTCGAGATCACGAGCTCGCCGCTGCTGGGCGAGCACAACGAAGAAATCCTCAACGAGATCGGCTGGGACGGCAAGGACGCGCGCGAGCTCCGCGCCGCCGGCGTGCTGTAGGAGAACGAAGGGATTATGCTGCTCGATCGCCAGACCCGCGACAAAGCCGCCGTGCGCGCGGTCCTCGACCGCGTCAAAGCGGACCGCCGCAGCTCGTTGAGTGCGCCGGAGGCCAAGGAGGTCGCCGACGCGTACGGGTTGCCCGTCCCGCAGGAAGGCCTTGCGACATCGGCCGACGAGGCCGCGAAGCTCGCGGAAAAGATCGGTTTTCCGGTCGTCCTCAAGATCGTCTCGCCGGACATCTTGCACAAGACCGAAGCAGGCGGCGTGCTCGTCGGCGTGGCGGACGCGCACGCCGTGCGCGCCGGCTACGACACGATCGTCGCCAACGCGAAGAAGTATCAGGCGGACGCGAACATCAGCGGCGTGCAGGTGCAGCAGATGCTGCCCACCGGTGCGCAAGAAGTGATCGTCGGCGCCGTGACCGATCCGAGCTTCGGCAAGCTCGTCGCATTCGGGCTCGGCGGCGTGCTGGTCGAAGTGCTCAAGGACGTCACGTTCCGGCTCGCGCCGGCCTCGCGTGAGGACGCGCTTTCGATGCTCGACGGGATCCAAGCCGCCGAGATGCTCAAGGGCGTGCGCGGCGCGGAGCCCGTCGACCGCAACGCGCTCGCAGCGATCATCGAGGCGGTGTCGCAGCTCGTCACCGATTTCCCCGAGATCAGCGAGGTCGATCTGAACCCGGTGTTCGCGACGCCGCGCAGCGCGACCGCGGTCGACGTCCGCATCCTCGTCGAGTTCGACCCGCCCGAGCAGCGCTACCGCCCGTCGCAAGACGAGATCGTGCGCGCGATGAACCGCATCATGCGCCCCGACTCCGTCGCCGTGATCGGCGCGTCGACCGAAGCCGGCAAGATCGGCAACTCCGTGATGAAGAACCTCGTCAACGGAGGCTATGCCGGCAAGATCTATCCGATCAATCCAAAGGCCGACGAGATCCTCGGCTACAAAGCGTACGCGTCGGTCAAGGACATTCCGGGACCCGTCGACGTCGCGGTGTTCGCGATCCCCGCGAAGTTCGTCGCGGCCGCGCTGGTGGAGTGCGGTGAGAAAGAGATCCCAGGCGCGGTGCTGATCCCGTCCGGCTTCGCCGAAACCGGCAACGAAGAAGGCCAGCGCGAGATCCAGGCGATCGGGCGCAAGTACAACGTGCGCCTGATGGGGCCGAATATCTACGGGTTCTACTACACGCCCAAGAACTTGTGCGCGACGTTCTGCACGCCGTACGACGTGAAAGGCAGCGTCGCGCTGTCCTCGCAGAGCGGCGGCGTCGGCATGGCGATCATCGGCTTCAGCCGCTCGGCGAAGATGGGCGTCTCCGCGATCGTCGGCCTGGGGAACAAGTCCGACATCGACGAGGACGATCTGCTGACGTTCTTCGAGCAGGACGACGCCACCAAGGCGATCGCGATGCACATGGAAGATCTCAAGGACGGCCGTTCGTTCGCCGACGTCGCGAAACGGGTGTCGAAGAAGAAGCCGGTCATCGTGCTCAAGGCCGGAC
>Ga0066662_10000279_pt1 | contig 22238 bp, 22 predicted proteins | sample GraSoiAngelo_111_FD_133939 | JGI IMG/M metagenome (GOLD analysis project Ga0066662, IMG submission 133939) | Grasslands soil microbial communities from the Angelo Coastal Reserve, California, USA - 14_0903_12_40cm | ecosystem: Environmental > Terrestrial > Soil > Grasslands | place: USA...
AAAGTGGAAATCCCGCTGCTCTTGCGGTATTTCCAAGCGTAGTGGGAAAGTCCCGCCTTTAGACTTTTCCACTACGCGTCTTTTCCACGGCCCTTTTGCCCACAGATTCTGCTACAGAGCCATTTTTTATTCCTTGCAGGGTTTAACTGATGATAGCGCCTCAGGCAAGATTATTTATCTAATGACACAAGCTAGGGGGTGCTCAGGAGAATACAACTTTGCTTCGGTCAGGGCAAGCCTTATACCGATAGCCTTATGCCGAAGGATAACTGCAAAATACCGAAGAGAGGAACCTGGGGACAACCTCAGGGGCAAACAGCGTCGAATGTACGTTTCTACCGATTGTGCTCACCTAAACCTATGAAAACAATGAGTGGGCTGTTTCACATGGCCTTTTAAGGCGTGGGTCGCTGGTTCGAATCCAGCCGCGCTCACCATTCCCCGCCAGAGAATTTTCCAAGATTCAAATCAGTGCAGAAGAGATCCTTCGGCTGGCGCCTCAGGATTTCGACTGCGGGCTCCCGCTCGGCTGGCACCTCGCTCACGCCCGCAAAGACTTCAAGATTGAGAACAGTGGCAACCTCAACAGCAAGCGATATGCTCCTAAATTGTCAGGAGAGACCCATGGTACACAAGATGATCGACGGAATATTTCGACAGACTAATTTGACCAATGAATCTGCTGAATACCTTTCCAAAAGGGAGGAACTCCGGCTGGCAGAAATCGAGTTGATGCGGCAGCGGGAACGGGTTGCGGAACTGCGCCGGCATCTTCCACGCGGCGCGACTGTGGAGGATTACGTATTCGAAGAAGGTCCCGCTGATCTCAGCGCTGGCGACACGCCCACGCGGTCCGTGCGTCTCAGCGAGTTATTTACGGGGCCAGAGCGGTCGTTGGTGGTCTATCACTTTATGTTTGGCAAGAAGCAAACCCAGGCGTGCCCTATGTGTACTGCCTGGATCGATGGATACAACGGCGTCGCCCATCACCTGTTTCAGAACCTGGATTTTGCCATCATTGCTGCGGCGGATACGCCAACTTTGCGAGCGCACGCTCGAACCCGGGGCTGGAATAAGCTACGGCTATTGAGTTGTGGCGCAAACACTTTCAAATACGACCTGGGCAGCGAAGACCGCGACGGGAAACAGGATTCGATGATGTCGGTCTTCACGCGCGATAGTGATGGCACGCTCCTTCACTTCTACAGTACCCACCCCTGGATGGCCCCGGATATCAAGGAGCGCGGCATTGATCTTCTGAGTCCCATCTGGAATATTCTGGACCTTACACCTCAAAGACGCGGGGAGTGGTATGCAAGTCTCGGCTATGGCACCAGGGTGCGGGCAGCGTGAGAAGCCAGTGCCGGAGCTTGAGGGCAACTGGCGCCGAACTTGCGCTCTGACCAGTTCCTTTCAGGAATACGGCGAATTCGAGTACGGCCTGCGGGAGCTTCTTTCGCTATCTGGCTGCTTGAGCGTTCATGAAATCTTCAAGCCCAAGCTTCAGCAGGTCGCCGATGCGGTCGATGCTGATGTCTGCCGGGGGCAGACTTGCCAGGATTTTCGGGTCATGGGCGTAATGGCCCTGCTGGGGAAACACAGTTGTCACTTTGTTTCCCCAGATCTTCTTCACTTCGTTCAGGATGCGCAGCTTATCGTCTACCAGCACATAATGGCCGGCAGGGAAGCGCTTTTCCACATCATCTAACTCGCGTTCTTTATGGATATAAATCAGGACATTGCCTTCCACGGTTTCGTCGATGCCGGAGCGCTCTATCTTGAGCGGTTGAAAGACCACGTCGCCATCTGACAGGATCACGGCCTTGCCCCATTGCTTTACGTGCTCCACCGCGTCGAGCGAATCAGGATAGAGACGCGTGGCAAAGGGATAGTTCACCAGGAAATGAGAAACCGTGAGCAGGCCGGGATCGCGGGGATTCTCGATGCGGTAACGCTGAAGCGCGCCCAGGTAATCGGCATATCCAAGTTCCGCGCGTAGCTGCTCAAACAAATCCCAGTAACGCTGCTGCCGTTCCTGCCCAACCTGCTGCTCCAGGTGGCGTTTGAGATGAGCGGTGACGCGGTCATTATCGAGCAGCGTGTTATCTACATCGAAGAGGAAGACGATGTTGTCGGCCATGAGACATACAGTGTACGTCAACCGAATCCTGGATGGAGCGCAGCCGCCCCGGCTGCGTGGAAGAATTCATTGCGAGTGCAGAAAAGCGTTAACTGAGCTTCAGCAGGCTATAGAGCAGCACGCCCAGCACCACCAGCGTGATGGCCACGTAAAGGTAATCCCGTTCCACGGCAAAGCCCATGGCTGAAAAGATGACGCGGGCAATGGGAGTGAAGATCAGCAGGAGCAGCCCGAGTTGGATGATGCCACGGCTGTCGTGTGCGGCTGCGTCTTTGACTACTCCGGTGACGCTGCGAAAGGCGTTGGTCTGAGCGTGAAATGAATTGTAATCAGGATGCTCTGAACCGTGTTGCGCGAGGAACATCACGCCCCCGATCAGCACTACGGCGGCAGCCAGGAAGACCCCGATGCGCAGCAGGTTCCCAATCCATTGTTCGAGTTTGTAATCGGAGTACGAATCTGGTGGTTTCATCTCAGAGCCGTCCTGTAAGCGCGTTGAAGATCATCTCTATTCCCATAACAACGATGACCAAGCCAAACACCAGGCGCAGTCTTTTCGTGGGCGATTTGAGCAACACCCTGGCTCCCAGCATGGAACCGGTCAGAACGCCGAGCATCACCGGCATGGCAAGACCGGGATCGATGAACCCACGCTTCAGATACACTCCTGCGCTGGCGGCTGCGGTTACACCGATCATGAAGTTGCTGGTAGTCGTTGAAACTTTAAAAGGAATCTTCATGATCTGGTCCATGGCCAGCACTTTCATTGCGCCGGAGCCGATGCCCAGCAGGCCGGAGAGCGTCCCTGCGCCGATCATCAAGCCGAATCCCGCGGGAACGCGATGGACCTGGTATGCCTGCAACGTTTCTCCCTGCGGATAACTGCCGTTGAGCCTTAATCGTTCACTCCACGGATCGGGCGTATCGGTTATTGGAATTGCCGGCCGGGGCCGTGACGAGAGCCAGGCAGAATAAATAAGCATGAGCCCGAAGATAATTCCAATTGCTCCGGTGGAAATTCGCGCCGCCAGAAAAGCTCCCAGCAGCGCGCCCAGCGTGGTGGCGATCTCCAGGAACATGCCGATGCGGATATTGGTGTAGCCCTCGCGCACATACGCGGCAGCGGCGCCAGAAGAAGTTGCGATCACCGACACCAGAGAGGCCCCAATGGCATAGCGGATATCCACGCCAAAGACCAGCGTGAGCAGGGGCACGATCACAACTCCTCCGCCCAACCCGGTCAATGCGCCCAGGAACCCGGCAGTGGCTTAGCCGAGATAGACCAGCAATGTAAAGATCAGGACTGTCATTCCAAACGAATAGTGTAAATGCATTTACCCGTTGGCAATTATTTGCCGGGCCTTGTAAGATGCCTGCTTCGCCATTCACATGCCGGTTTCACAGACCAATTCAAAGATCATTTACGAGGCCTTGAAAAAGAATGGCATCGGCCTGGTGTCGGCGTTGCCGGAAACCTGGCTGGTGCACCTGATCCGCATGGCCGAGGATGACCCGGAGATGATCCTGGTGCGGCTGGCTAAAGAAGAAGAAGCAGTGGGCATCTCCGCCGGGGCGCACTTTGCCGGAGTGAAATCGGCCATGCTCATGCAGAATCACGGCTTTCTGGCCAGCATCAATGGCATTGTTTCTTTCGCGCAGCTTTATCGCATTCCGCTGCTCATGCTCATCAGCCATCGCGGACACTTTGGCGAGCGCGATCCATGGCAGACCCAGGGCGGCGGCGTAACTGAACCGCTGCTGCACGCTTTGGGAATTCGCTACGACTGCCTCACCGATCCTAAGACAGTGGACCGGAAAATCGCAGACGCGCAGACCCTGGCGCAAAGCAGCCTGTATCCTGTGGCGCTGCTGCTTACCCGCGAACTTATGTGGGAGGAGCAATGATGCAGCGGCTGGAATGTATGCGCGCGATTTACGACCGGCTGGAAAGCTGCATCGTGGTCACCATCATGGGCGCAGTCTCGGTAGAGCTTCAGTCGCTGGGACACAGGCCGAACTTTTTCTATCTTTTGCACGCCATGGGGTTGGCGTCGTCCACCGGCTTGGGACTGGCGCTGTGCCGGCCCAAACAGCGCGTGGTTGTCTTTGATGGTGACGGCTCGATACTCATGAATCTTGGAGGATTTACGACGCTGGCGCGGTATCGTCCGAAGAACCTGGTTCACGTGATTTTCGATAATGAAAGCCTGCTCTCCGTAGGAGGATTTCCAACAGCCACGGCCACCGGCAGCGATCTCGCAAGGATTGCCACGGCTGCAGGCGTACCGCGATCCACGACCGTGCAAACTGTAGAGGAATTCACCGCTGCGTTTGATGAAGCTGTGAAGAGCAATGAGTTAAGCTGCATCGTCGCCAAAGTCGAGGCCACTGGGCCGAAGGGATATGTGACCGATCTCTCGATGCTGGAGAATCGGTTTGAATTTGCGGGGTGGATCAAGAAGAGTATTTAGTACTTAGTATTTAGTACTTAGTATTGAGTACTTAGAAGCCATCTCATAAATGCGCTTAGCGCAATCGGTGGAAGAGCGGGCCTTCAGGCCCGCGTTACCGCCCGCGATAAAAAAGGGCTTTAGCCCGGGTGGCAATGCCGCAGCAGCATTTATGAGATGAGTTGTAGCAAAACCTGCGACTATTCATTCGATGATCCAGCACGAGCCCGCATCCGGCCAGGCAGTTGGTTTCCTAAGTACTAACTACTGAATACTAAGTACTGCTGGTGTCCCGTGAACATTCTTGCTGAACTCATCCACCAACTGAACAGCGGAAAATTGCGTGTGGTCGATCTTACTCAGCCTCTGAGTCATCAGACGCCGCTGCTGCCTTTGCCTGCGCAGTGGAATAACACGCCTGCATTCCGCATGTGGGAGCTTTCCCGCTATGACGAGCGCGGCCCGGCCTGGTACTGGAACGGATTTGAAACCGGCGAGCACACCGGCACGCACTTCGACGCGCCCATCCACTGGATCAGCGGAAAGGACCTGCCGGAGAACAGCGTCGACCGTATCAATCCCAGAAAATTCGTGGGCCCGGCATGCGTGATTGACGTGACTGCTGATGTGGAGAAAGACCCTGATTTCCTGCTGACCGTGGAGCGCGTGAAGCAGTGGGAGTCAGCGCACGGAAAAATCCCCGCTGGAGCATGGCTGCTGCTGCGTACCGGCTGGTCGCGGCGGACCGATCCGGCACAATACATTAACCAAAGCGAGGAGGGGCCGCACACCCCCGGATTCCAGAAAGAGTGTTCGGAGTTCCTGGCGCGCGAGCGTGACGTGCTGGGCGTGGGCGTGGAGACCGTAGGCACAGATGCGGGGCAGGCGGCCAAATTTGATCCGCCCTTTGCCAATCATTACGTGATGCACGGCAGCGGAAAGTTCGGCTTGGCAGGCCTGTGCAATCTTGACCAGCTTCCGCCGGTAGGGGCGGTGGTGATCGCCGCTCCGCTGAAGATCGTGAACGGATCGGGAAGCCCGCTGCGCGTCATTGCTATCAGCGAAGCAAAGTAGCCCCGTGGTGAGAATGAGTAAATGGGTAATCTGGCAAATGGGTAAATAGGGAAGTGAAACTGCAATTTATTCGTTTACCAAATGACTCATTTACCCATTCCTCCTGTGATTGCTCCTGCATGATCTTCCCGAGAATGCACATGGTGAAGTAACCCGTCACGCCAGCATGTTACCTTCGTACTTTGAAGATTCCAAGATAGCTAAATTACTGTATTCACAACAGCAGTTCTGAGGTCCGCGGTGCCTGCGGGCCACCAGGGTATTGGAGAATGTTGTGAATACTTGCCGACTGACGTGGTCTCTTTATAGAGCCGCACTTATTATTGTCACTGCCTTATTTCTGGCTACCGGAATGCTTGTCCTCCGGCCGGTAACGGCCCAGGCACAGCAGGAGGATGGCCGCAAGATCAAGAAAAGCGTACCCGCCGCATATCCGGAGCTTGCCCGCAAAAACAACATCCACGGCATGGTGCGGCTCCAGATTGTGGTCTCACCTGAAGGAAAAGTAAAAGAGACGAAGGTGCTGGGTGGGAATCCGGTGCTGGCGGATGCTTTTGTCCAGGCAGTTCTCAAGTGGGAATACGAACCCGCTCCCCGCAGCAGCACGATTGTGGTGATGGGCGAGTTTAAGTAATTGCCAAAATTGCCAAATTTATATTGACCACAAGCCGTTTCGTCCACATAGGATTCATACTCTGAATAAAAAAGGCATTGAGGTGTTCTCAATGCCTTAATCTTTTGCTCTTTGATGATGCGATTACCCGATGATCCGATCATCAGATCACCGGATCTCCCGATCTGCTTACTGTCCCCGGCTTGCTGGCGGCACTATGCCGTTCATGCGCAGGTACTCCACCATCTGGCCGTATTCGTCACCGCAGTGGATGACGGCCTGGGTAGCGATGTAAATCCTGGCTGCCTGGCCGCGGCCCATGAACTGCACCGTCTCCAGCGCATTCTCAGGCGTCAGGGTTTTGGCGGCGCGGTGTCCTACTGCAAATGAATCTTTGAGGAACTGGATGATCTCCGCCTTGGTCTTCAACTCATCCGGACCGTTCGGGCCTTTAATGTTTTCTGGCATCTTGTCGCCGCTGAGTGTGCTCCAGAAGCGAAAATTTGCCGTGGCCGTGTGTTTGATGAGCACCGCGAAGGTGCGCACGTCTTTGAATGCAGCGCCCGGAATATTCAGGCTGGCGGGATTGAAGTTGAACTTGTCTTCGGGCATGGCTTCAGCGGCCTCGACCATCAGCTTTTCATAACCGCTGATCTGGCGATCCACCACCGTGGCGAAAGTTGGAGCCGGCTGGGGCGACGGCTGGGCCTGGGGCGCGCTGCCACCGCCGCTGGCAGGAGGATTACCGCCCTGCGCGAATGCAGCGGCGGCCAAGCATAACACTGTAAACAGCAGAAACATTCTGATTTGCTTCATATCGTCTCCAATGAGATTCGTGCTGATCACGATATCATGGGGCACAGATCTTTGCAGAATTGGTAGAAGCCATCTCATAAATGCGCTTAGCGCAATCGGTGGAAGAGCGGGCCTTCAGGCCCGCGTTACCGCCCGCGATAAAAAAGGGCTTTAGCCGGGTGGCAACACCGCCGCAGCATGTATGAGATGAGTTGTAAATGCAAATGCCGCATCCTCTTACTGGCGCGGCCGACTGGCTGGCGGAATGATGCCGTTCATGCGCAGGTATTCCACCATCTGGCCATAATGATCAAAACCATGGGCCACGGCAAAGGTGTTGAGGAAAAGGCGGGTGGACTTGCCTTGTCCTACGGAGACACGCTCGTCGTAGTTCTGTGCTGTCAGAGCCTTGGCGGCGCGGTGCCCGAGCGCGAAGGAGTCTTTCAGGAACTTGATGATGTCGGCCTTGGAAGTAATGGAAGCAGGGCCGTTTTCATTGCTGGTATCCACGGTAGATTTCTCGCCCAGCGCGGCAGAGAAGAATTCATAGTTGGTGGTGGCCACGTGCTTCACCTCTTCGGCAAAGGTGCGGACTCCCTTGTAATCGCTGCCCGGGATATTGAGGCTGGCCGGAGTGAAATTATATTTATCTTCAGGCATGGCCTCAGCCGCCCCCACAAACTCGCGTTCCAGAATGTTGAGCTGATTCTCGACAACCGTGCCCACCGGCACCTTATCTGCTTGCGCCTGGGCATTGTTCACGGGATTCGGCAGACCCACGGGGTTCGGATGCGTGGCTTGTGTCATGGCCAAGGTTGAAAGACTAAGAAGCAGCACAAAAGCTGTAAGTTTCAGATTTTTCATGAGCTAGATTCTCCTGGTTGATGATTGCTTTGAATTTTATTGCCTCTGCTTACTCTGTTCCTCTGCGTTGAAAAGGTTTTGCTTCCTTTGTGTCCTTAGCGTCTTTGCGGTTAAACCGAAACTCTCTCTGGTTGCAGACGATACCACAGCCCCACCGGCAACCCGCAGCACAGTGCAATAGCTGCCGCAGTCACGGCAAACGTCAATCCGCGATGTGTGGCCAGTATGCCCCACACCGTACTGCCGATAGCCAGGCCTGCCTGCAACACGAAGACATACATCGAGATCATCCGCGCCCGCACCCAAGGCGGAGCGCAGGTCTGGGCCACAAGGTTGAGGGTGGCGAGCGCAGTGATCCAGGCCAGTCCGGCAGCCGCCGCATACAGCGATGAGAGCGCCAGCCCTTGGCTTCGCACCAGACCAAACAGGGCTCCGGCAAAAATCAGGGTAGCGATGACCACCGTCCGGTCAGGAGAGAATTTGCGCCGCATGCGCGAGAGCACGACTGCGCCAAGCAACGCTCCCAGCCCGAAGAAGGCCAGCATGGCGCCATATCCGGATGCCCCGAAATCACTGGCAATCAATGGGAGCAAAGCCCAGAACGCGCTGGCAAATAGGGAAAAAGCCAAAGTGCGCAGGAGCACGGCCTGCATCTGGCGGTTCTGCCGGGCATAGTGCAGGCCTACGCGGATGGCGCCGCCAATGGTGCTGACCACCTGCGGCACTTCCCGCTCTGAGGGTTTCCAGCGGTAGAGAAACAGGATTACGCCAAAAAAAGAAATGGCATTCAACAAGAAGGTAACACCGCTTCCGGCCGCAGCAATCACCAAACCGCCAATCGCGGGTCCAACCGCGCGGGCAATGTTGAATCCTGCAGAGTTGAGCGCAACTGCAGCGGGTAAGGTGGTGGTAGGCACCAGATCGGGGGTGAGCGCCTGCCAGGCGGGATCATTCATCACCGCGCCCACGCCCAGAAGAAAGGTAAAGACCAGCAGCAGTTGCGGCGTCACCACATGAGTGACGGTGAGAATGCCCAGCACGGTCGCGGCCGCCACCATGGAGCTTTGCGTGAGCAGCAGGAACTTGCGGCGGTCTACCAGATCAGCCAGCGCGCCGGCCGGAACGGCGATGAGAAACACCGGCAAGCTCAAGGCCACCTGTACCAGGGCAACATACATGGGTGAACTGGTGAGCGAGGTCATCAGCCATCCGGTAGCGATGTTCTGCATCCAGCTTCCGGTGTAGGAAATCACTGCCGCGATCCACAGGCTGCGAAAGAGCGGTTCGCGCAATGGAGCCAGCGTCGAATATGTGGGTACAGCTTGGGCCTGGGCGGGGTTCTCCATCGGCTTAGTGGCCCTCGGAGTAGTGACGGCGGACATGGAATCTCATTGGACTGGCGCTCCAGCGATTTCGTGAGCGGGGCGCGAAGCAAAAGGCCATTCTTTCCGCCGCCAGGAACGGATCATGAAGAGGATGAGCCCTGCGACGACGATAGCAATCGCATAACGGAACTCGCGCATCCATTCCTTGCGCACAAACAGGACATAAACGAAGCCGATGATGGCCAGCAGCGCCGGCACGGGATACCACCACATCCGGAATGGCCGGGGAAATTCAGGCCGGGTGCGGCGCAGCCACAGCAGCCCGATGATCTGCAATACAAATTGCATGCTGATGCGGATGACCACCAGCGCGGCGATCACATCCACCAGCCGGAACATGCAGAAGAGGGCGGCCATGCTGCCCAGCGCCAGCAGCGAAACATGTGGAAATTGCCGCCGAGGATGGAGGCGGCCGAAGCTGCGGAAATAATTTCCATCGAGAGCAGCAGCATAGGGTACACGCGAGTAGCCCAGCATGAGCGAGAAGACCGAAGCAAAAGCGGTCCAGATGACCAGCAGGGAGATGGACTTGCCGGCCCATGGGCCGTAGACGCGCTGCATGAGCGTGGCCGCCACGTAGAAGCGGTTCTCGGTTCCTGCCGCCTGGCTCAGCTCCTGCCAGGGCAGCACGCCCAGAATGCTGATGTTCATGGTCAGGTACAACACACCTACAAGCACGATGGAATAGACAACAGCGCGGGGGATATTACGCTGCGGCTGGCTGATTTCGCCACCCAGGAAGCACACGTTGTAGTAACCCCAATAGTCATAATAAGCGACCAGCATGCCGCTGCCGAGGCCGGTAAGAAAGCCGTAGGAGAGATGAAAGGCTCCGGGCGGAAAAGTAAAAGCACGCGCGGCGCTGAAATGGGTGAGCCCGGCAACAATCACCCACAGAACGGCGGCAATCACGCCTACCCATAACAGCTTGGAGAGCTTGCCGATGATGCCGATGCGCCGGTACAGCAGAAACACGGCTACCGCGCAGCATCCCATGGCGACAATGGTTCCGTGATTGATGAGAACCCGAATCTCAAATTTGCCCAGCAGAGGAACCACGGGAGCAAAGACATGCTCCACATAGACGCGGCCAAGCGCAGGCCAGAGATAGGTGGCGTACTGGGCCACACCGAGGCATCCAGAGGCGATGGAGAGTGGGGCGCTGAAGGTGAGCTGCCACACGAACATGAAGGACATGAGACGCCCCAGGGTTCGCGCCCCGTAGCTCTCCTTTAGATATTGATACGAGCCGCCGGCCTGCGGCATGGAAGCGCCCAACTCGGACCACACCAGACCATCACAGACGGCGAAAAAGGCTCCGAGTATCCATCCCAGCATGGCCTGCGGACCACCCATGGCGCTGACGATGAGCGGAATGGTCACGAAGGGCCCCACGCCGATCATGTCAATCATGTTCAGCGCCGTGGCTTCACGCAAGCCAATCTCGCGGGCAAGCTGTGGCTGCTGGGGATCAGGTTGATTCATTGCCTTCAGTTATGTTTTTGCCGCTGATGAACGCTGATCTTTTTCACCACAGATCAACACAGATAAACACTGATCAATGGAGAACTACTAAATCTAAAATTTGCTATCTGTGGTTATCTGTAAAATCTGTGTCATCAGTGTTAAGGTTTTGGTTTTTCAGCGTTCATCAGCGGCAAAAAATCTTATGATTTAGGTGCGTGTCCCGCGCTGATCAGGTTGACGAACAACCGCACTGCTCCGGGAACTCCGGCGGGAAGCTGGCGGAAGAAAGCATAGCCGGAATAAATATAAATTCCTTTCCCGTACTGTGCCATGAGCAGCCCGCCCTTTTGCGGCGGTTCATTCGGATCATGGCAGGAGAGCAGCGGTTTGAAATGATCGTCCCACTGCGACATGAAGTAGAGTCCGCGCTCCTGTACCCATCCATCAAAATCTTTGCCGGTGATCTTGTTGGGAAATGAGAAGACCGGGTACTGGGGGGCGAGAACGTCCACCGGCGCCTCTTCCACCGAGACGCGCTCGTTGCTCAGAGTTGCCGGATATGGTGTGTAATGCCCCTGATTGAAGATGCCGGTGCTCTGGTTGTATTGAAGGATCAGAGTTCCGCCACGGTTTGCGTAGTCGAGCAGGCGGCGGTTCTGTTCGCGAATGTCAGTACGCACATCATAGGCGCGGATGCCGGTCACAATCGTGTCATAGCGGCTGAGGTCGCCGCCCGCAAGTTCCTGCGGTGTAATCTGGGTGATATTCACGCCCAGGCTTCTCAGCACTGCGGGAATTTCATCGCCAGCGCCCATAATGTAGCCGACTTTCAGGTTGGGCGCTAGCTTTACATCCACGGCCTGTACGTTTTGCGTGGCGGGATGATAGGCGTAGAAGGAATCCAGGTCAGGCCGCGTGAGCAGCTTGAATCCTTCAGCATATTCCTTGCCGTTGTATTCCGCCTTGGCTGTGACTTCATAGGTGTTTTCATGGATGTTCTGCGGCGTGACCTGGAAGGAGTAACTGCTTACATCGCCATCGTGATCGAGATCTACGGGAATGGATGCGGGTTCGACATTCCATCCTGCAGGAACGTCGAGATGGAGTTTGGCATGCACCGGCGTCTGTGTGTTGCTGCGCACGCTTACCTCGATTCGCGATTTCGCTGCGCCTGAAACAGGAACCACCACAACAGGAGTTTCCAGCAGCACCGAAAGTGGTGGCCCAACCGCCAGCGGACGCTCCGATTGTCCACTGGCAGGATCGATGAATTTCACCTTGGCAACGGCCGTTGCGACTCCAGCGCCGCCGGGCCCGTCATACGCCGCTGTTGCATAGACGGGATACGGCGGGAGTGGCAGGGTAACAAGCTGGGGATTGCTCCAGTCTGGATAGACGGTTTCCGTTTGCTGGTTATGGCGACTCCAGTAAGGGCGGGTGTAGGCAGCATCCTCAGGCACATGGATTGTGACCTGCAGCGCAGCATTGCCGCCCGGCTCCACAGTATGCACATCCCAGTTGGCAATCTCAGTTTTCCAGCCCGGCGGACAGTGCACCTGCACTGATTGAAGCGGGATCGGCTGCTTGCCGCGATCGTAGAAATGCATGTTGAGGTTGAACGTCTGGCCGGGAGTGGCAAGCAAAAAGGTCTGCTCCATGCGTGGGAAGAAAGAAGGCCCAGCGGGGCCGCCGGGCGGATTCACGGATGCATCAAGCACGATGCCGAGAGCCTCATTCGCGGCCTGCTCGAATTCCTCTTCCTTGGTGCGCAATGAAGGCAGCACCTGGTCTTTGTTGGCCTGAGACAAAGACGAATCACCGATTTGGGCAATGAGTTTCCGGGTTTCAGCCAATCCCTCCAGTAATGGTTGGGCGCAACGGGAAGAGTCCTGCATGGAGAATGCCCTGTTTGCATCGTCTACATGTCTGGCAATCGAGACCAGCGCAGGACGCAGATACGGCGCCTTCGATTCCTCGCCGCCGAGTCTGGCTGCGAGTCCGGGCAAGGTGGTGTCCATGCCATCCATGAAATCGTTTTCGTGGGCAGGTTTATTGGGCAGGACGGAATCCAGCAGCTTGTAGTAGGCATAGCGGTGTCCGGGAGGAATGCGGATGCCGCCGGTGCCCTGCGATGTCTGATGGGCCAGACCTTCCAGCGCAAACTGCGCGTATGACATACCGAGGAATGGACTGTACTCTCCGGTATCAAACTTCACGGTGTAGTCTCCGTCAGCCACGTTGAGATCACGGGCGCGGGGCACGTTATCGTCATAGAGTTTCTTCGCCTGCCAGGGCAGCAGGCCTTCTTTGATCTGTTCAGGGAAGCGCCTGGGATCGGCGGCAGCGCGGAAGGCCTCCTGGGTGAGGATACCGGCCGCCTGATGATTGCCGTGTCCATCGCGCTCCGTGCCGGAAAAGCGGCTGGTGAGGACATCGGGCTTGAACGCGCGAATGACGCGCACCATGTCAGCCAGGGCGGCATCATGGCCGTGCCATTTATTGAAGGTCTCTTCGGCGGTTTTGGAGAAGCCGAAATCCACGACCCGGCTGAAACGCTGCTCCACGTCATAGTACTTATCGGCCTGCAGAAGCTCCAGCGTGCGCAGTACTCCCAGATCATCCGAGCTTTCTGCGCCAAACTTGTTCTGCCCGCCCTCGCCACGGTTTACGGTGAAGAGGAGCACCGTAGCGCCCTTGCCGCGCGTTTCCAGGGTCATCATGCCGCCATCTTCATCGTCCGGATGCGCGGTAGTGTGCATGATGCGGGCCGTGGTCTTGAGCTTGGTCAGCAACTGGTACAGATGGACGGCCCCGGTATCTTCCGGCAGCGGCCGCGTGTCTGACTGCGAATTCTGGATGAAACAGAAAAGAATGCAGGCAAATGCCAGTCCCTGCCTGAGTCTGGTGGATAGGAATTGCATGGGAAACATTGTATCGAATAGGCTTATCCTTCCTGTACGAGGGTGAACAGGGCAATCGCATGAAAGGCTTTTTTTCCTCCAGCTCAATAGGTTTGAGATCCAAGCCATTCTTCTAGCCCACGGCGCAAGCCGTGGGTGATGGTGAGAGAAAAAGGGGGGAGCCTGCGAAGCGGGCGGCATAGTTTTATCTCAAACAGCATTGAATCTTTTCATGCGATTGCCCTGAAGAAATGAATTTGAATACACATCACGCTTTGTGACATGATTCCTATCGTGGCAAAGCACCACAGACACTCGCACCACAAGAAAGATGAGCCAAAATCGAACTTGCGCAAGCTCGCTGTGCCGATAACTCTGATCGTCATCTTTGTGTACGCAGCGGAGTGGGCGGTCCGTATTTACAGCTCCATAAATTTGGCAGCGGGGATTGCCATTGCGGCAGCGGCAGCATCGCTCTGGATACTATACCCCCGTAAGGGTCGCTAATCACGCTCGCACTATTTCAAACTGAGACATTACCCAATGTTACGTTTTGCTAGTTCTCAGACCGAGGGAAAGTCGGAATCTGAGCAGGTACTTGGCGGAACAGAGGCAGGGTGAATAAATAATCGCAGGCATTCTCTCCGCGAAGTTCATTGATGAAGCTTTCAACAGAAGACAGCAGGGTCTTGGAGCAGTGTTTTCGTGGCGGCCTTCAACCAGTACGCACCATACGGCGGGCTTTAATTCTGCGCCAGTTGGGTCGAGGGGAAGGCTGTCGCAAGGTTGCCACTCAGGTGGGAGTGGCGGTGAGCACGGTGTATGAAGTGCGTCGGCGCTATGAAGAGTTGGGGTTGGAAGGAGCTTTGTATGACCGACCGCGGCCTGGAGGAGAGGCGCTGCTGAAGCCCCGCGAGCGGCAACAGATTATTGCCATGGTGTGTGGGGCACCACCGACGGGGCGGGCGCGGTGGACGGTGCGGTTGATTGCTGCCGAAGCAGTGCAGCGCGCCTTGGTGCCCAAGGTGGGGCGAGAAACCATACGCGTGTTGTTGCAGAATCATGACCTGCAGCCGTGGCGGGAAAAAAATGTGGTGCGTGGCGAAGTTGGATCAGCAATACATCGAGCGCATGGAAGATGTGCTGGCCGTCTATGAGAAACCGCTGAGTGCCAAGGAACCAGTGGTATGTATGGATGAAAAGGTCGTGAGTTTGCATCAGGAGGTACGCGAGCCCCAGGCGGCGCAACCGGGTCAAGTAGGGCGGAGGGATTCAGAATACAGACGTGCGGGTACCGCCAATATTTTTTGCGGAGTGGAAGCCAAAGCGGGAAAGCACTTCAAGCGGGTAACAGAGAAGCGCTCGGGGAGCCAATGGGCCAGATTTATGAAAGGTGTGGCGGATGCCTATGCGGAGGCCGACACTATTCATATGGTGCTGGACAATCTCAATATCCATGGCCGCAAGGCGCTGGTGAAGGAATATGGGGAAGAGCAAGGAGACGCTTTATGGCGGCGGTTTACGATGCACTATACGCCCAAGCATGGCAGTTGGCTGAACCAAGCCGAAATGGAAATCGGCCTATTGGCACGTCAGTGCTTAGGCAAGCGCCGCATAGGAGACATTGTGTATCTGGAACAAGAAGTATCTGCTTGGAATCAAGAGGCGAATCGCCAAGGCATTCAGATCCAATGGAAATTTGATCGTGCCAAAGCCAGAGAGAAATTTCGCTATTGTCCGATAATTACGCGGTCTGAGAACTAGGCACAACCATCAGTTCTGAAGATGCTTTACACACCAGTTCATTCTGCTCGTTCCATACGTCCGCTTCGCAATACATGATGGTGCGGCCGGCCTTGAGACAGCGGCCTTCCGCGCGAAATCTTCCCTGTACAACCGGTTTCATGTAGGCCACCTGCAGATTGATGGTAGTGGCATAAGCCTTGGGATAGAGCAGGGAAATGGCAGCCACGGCACAGGCCGAGTCGGCAATGGAAGCGAGAACTCCTCCGTGGAGAATCCCGTTTTGCAGCAGGTCGCCGCGCATGCTGGCTTCAAAAATGGCTTTGCCGGTTGAAACGTCCTTCAACTCCAGTCCCAGCGTGCGCCAGTAGGGGACGTTCTGGGACATGAATGCGAGCAAAGCCTGGATGTCGTCGGGATCCATGGCATGTAATGATACGACATGGTTTTTGATTGATTTCTCGTTCGATCAGGAATATGCCGCCCGATGGCGTGGGAAGTGGACTCTGCTGATCTTTTTTCCATTACCCACGGCTTGCGCCGTGGGCTAGAAGAATATCGCCAGCTTCGCTGGCTACCGCGCAGTGAAGCTGAAGTTAGCCTGGGCTGCCTGCTTGGCGCCTACCTTTATTTTCATGGTCTGTTCGCCGAATTTCTCGTGAACGGCGGCCAGGGTGTACTCGCCGGGAGGCAAATCTTTGATCTCGAAAGTCCCGTTATCGGCGCTCACGGCGAAGTAGGGATTCGGTATTACGTTCACGTACATCTTCATCCACGGATGCTGGTTGCACTGCACCGGCATCATCATCTCGGATTTGTGAAACGTCTTGGTAATAGGCTGGCCGTGCGGCATCTGGCTTTCATTCCACTCGCTGTTTTCCCTGGGCATGGGATGGACGTTGTGCTCGGCGTTGTCATCATTCAGCACTTTCAACGGCTGGCCCACCATGAGGCCGAGAACATGAGGCACATAGCGGCAGCCCTTCTGATCGAGTACCGCCGGTTCAGGTGAAGGCGAGAAAGAGCCCTGTGGCAGACCGTCTTTTATATAAACAAAGACATTGGCGAGTTTGCCGTTCTTTACCACCACAGCATCGGAGGTCTGTGGAGACGAAGGGCATCCGGGATCCTGAGTCATATCGAGGGGCGGTAGTTTGGGCGCGGCACCCTGGAACGAAACTGTTCCGGTAATCATACCGGCAGTGCTCTTATCCACTGTAACCGGAGGAGCAGAAGCGGGCTGGCTCGCAGGCGGTTCGGAGGAATGGGGACCGTCGGCAGGTTTGAAATTCTGGGAGTTGCAGGAAAGAAGAAATATCGTTAGCGATAATGCGCAAATGTACTTTTTCATTTTATTAAGGGAAGAGTCCCATCTTCGTGGCTTCGCTCAACTTTGGGCAGAGCAGATTCCTTCCTTCGGCTTTGCACGCTGACCTCAAGACAAGCTACCCGGTGGCTACTGCCACGCTCTCCAGGTTGGCGATCAGCGCGTCAGTAAATTCGCTGGTGCCGGCAGCGCCGCCCACATCGCGCGTGAGATGCAGCTTTTCCTTATAGGTCTTCTCCAGAGCAGCATGTACGCGATCGGCAGCTTCAGTCTCTTTTATATGACGCAGCATCAGAATGGCTGACTGCAATACTGCTGTAGGATTGGCCATGTCTTTTCCGGCAATGTCGGGCGCTGAACCGTGGACGGCCTCGAAGATGGCGCAGGTGTGCCCGAGATTCGCGCCCGGAACCAGGCCCAGACCGCCCACGAAGGCAGCGCAGAGATCAGAGATGATGTCGCCGTACAGGTTCTCCATAACCAGCACATCGTACTGGTAAGGGTTCATCACCAGTTGCATGCAGGTGTTGTCGATGATGTGCTCGCCGTAGGTGATCTCCGGATAGTCTTTAGCAATATCGCGGCAGCAGCGCAGGAACAGGCCATCACTCATCTTCATGATGTTGGCCTTGTGGATGGCATGGATACGCTTTCGCTTCTCGCGGCGGGCGAATTCGAAGGCAAATTTCGCAATTCGCAGGGAAGCCTTTTCAGTGATTACCTTCAAGGCTTCCACCACACCCGGCACAACTTCATGCTCAATGCCGGAGTACTGGCCCTCGGTGTTCTCACGCACAATCACCAGATCAACGCTGGGATAGCGGGTGGGCAGTGAAGGCAGGCTCTTGACCGGCCGGAAATTGGCATACAACTCGAACTGCTTGCGCAAAGCCACGTTGATGCTGGCGAAGCCGCCGCCAATGGGCGTGGTGATGGGCCCCTTCAAACCAATGCCGGTGCGCTCGATGGAACGCGACAACTCCTTGGGAATATATTCGCCGTACTTTTGGAATGCCTCAGACCCGGCATTGATGGTCTCCCATTCGATTTTTACTCCTGAGGCTTCCACAATGCGGACAGCCGCCCGCGTAACTTCAGGACCGATTCCATCGCCGGGGATCAAGGTAACGTTATGTGCCATTACGCTCCAACTACTTGGCGCCGGGCTTCACTTTTGCCGGCTTCTGTTTCTCTTCCTTGCTGTGCAGCAGATGCTCCAGTTCAGAGCGGAATTCATCCACGTCTTTGAAATCGCGGTAGACCGAGGCAAACCGTATGTAGGCCACTTTATCGATCTGCTTCAGTCGGTCCATGATCAGTTCGCCGATTTCGCTGGTGCTGCGCTCGCGCTCCGGAGAGTCGACGACGAACTGCTCCACGTCATTGACGATCTGCTCCATTTTGCCCATGGAGATAGGGCGCTTTTCACAGGCGCGCAGCACGCCCGCGAGGATCTTCTGCCGCTCAAATTTTTCGCGCCGCCCGTCTTTCTTTACCACCATGTAGGGGATTTCATCAATGCGCTCGTAGGTGGTGAAGCGCTTCTCACACTTCAGACACTCGCGGCGGCGGCGAATGGATTCGCCCTCTTTGCTCTCGCGCGAGTCCACCACTTTGTCATTTTCGAACCCGCAAAAAGGACACTTCATCGTTAAGGATGGACTGTATCTTTCGGATAGCAGTACTAGAGATTGTAACAAACAGCTAGCAGCTACTCGCTTCCAGCCACTCGCTGCAGCCTGAAAGCGGAATTATCCGTCTAATGTATCCACTTGTCCGGAGGGGGGGCGTTCTCCTTCGGGGCGGAGGGCAACGGGTCTGGTGACGCATCTCCCTGCGCCTCCAGTTTCTCTTCTTCCTGCACGCTCTCTTTCTCCAGATGGATGATGGAGACATGTTCGTTACGGGCGAGCAGGAGTCCCGCGGGGATGACCGACATGAAGGTGACCAGCCACAACATCATGCCGCAACTGATGGAAAGCTCCGGGGAAAGATTGAAGACGCCGCGCAGGGTGCCGATGGTTGCCAGTTGCGATCCGCCACCGACTACAGGAAGCTGCAAGATCCCGCCCACTACGCTGGCCGCCGTAAGCAGGAGAACACTTGAGAGCGTGAGCCGCTGCAGGCGATGAATCCGGTAGGCATGGGTCACGGCCACATAGGCAAAGCCGATAATCAGCCAGATCAGAAGAGAGAGGCCGCTGAGCTGAAAGAAAGATTTGAGATCCTGAACAGTGTTCAGTCCCTCGCCAAAAGCCTGTACACGATGGGCCACAGCTTTGCCGAACTTTGCCGAGATGCCGCCAAAAACTCTTTCAGCGAAGCGCGCGGCGCGGGCTGGATTCTTCCTGATGCTGAAGGCCAGCCAGGCTACCAGCGCGACTACGCACAGCAAACCGATTCCGGAAATCTCAAAGGCGCCGAAGGAGCTGATCTGCAATTTACCGATCGAGCGGGTGCCGCCTTCGGCAAATCCCGGCAGTTGTTTGAGGGTGCTGGCAGACCAGAGAATGTTGATAGCCATAATGAGCGCGAACGCGCCCATGTCAAAGATTCGTTCGACCGTCCACACCGCCACCTGCGAAGCCATGCTCAGGTTTTCTTTGCGGGCGATCAGGTACGGACGAATGAATTCTCCCGGCCTGCCCAGAAGCGCCAGACCGGTGAAGCCGATCATGGTCGAAGGAAGCAGGCGCAAGGCCTTTACCTTTTTCACGGGACGCAGAAGGATCTTCCAGCGCACCGCTCGCAGAAAATAATCCAGATAAACCAGCGCCACGCCCAGCAGCAGATAGCCTTTCTGGGTGTGTCCGGTAGCCAGCCAGAACCGGTGCCAGTCGAATTTGCGCCAAGTCCTCACCTGGAAATACACCAGCGCAGCAAGTACTGCGAGCACAAGGGCAGTGATGAGGAGTTTTTTCTTATTCATTCGCTGATTCGGCCTGAACGGTATTCTAAATTGTATTGCGGTGAGACAAACTGCCCGGCTAGTCGGCTGCCGGTGAAGACTGGGTAGTGGCGCTGGCTTGCTGCACAGGACGCTGCTTTGTCGTGCCCGACTTCGCGGTCTTGGCAGAATTCGGCTTCTTCGCGGCAGGAGCAGCAGCTTGCGCCTTTCCTGCCTTCATTTGCGCCACCTTCTTGGCGTTGAAGTCATTCACAATGCGCGCAATGTAGGCCCGCGTTTCACGGTAAGGAGGAACGCCGTGATACTGCTCCACACGATGCGCTCCGGCATTATAGGCTGCCAATGCCTTGATGGGATCGTTGTTGTACAGAGTGAGTAATGCGCTCAGGTAAGCCGTTCCGGCCTCGACATTGGCCTTGGGATCAAAGGGATCACTTACACCCAGCTTGGCTGCCGTGCCGGGCATGAGCTGCATCAGCCCCTGTGCGCCTTTGGGCGAGACCGCCCGTGGATGGAAATTGCTCTCCGCCTTGATTACGCTGTTGATGAAATCGGGATCGATCTGGCGCTTGCTGCTGGCATCGCGCACTACCTGGTCGAGGTCAACCTTGGCCGGAACTGCCGGCTGGGTTGTGGTCGCGATGATTGGAGCGGGGGCTTGGGCCGAAACCGGCTCAGGCGCAGGCGTCTCGTCTTTTTCGAAGGCAGCAACGGAGTCCGTCTGGACGTCCACGTAGCTGGAGCTATCCTGCCCCATATAGAGACGGGTCACACTGCCAATTTCCTCCTTATGATGGAACGAGATACGGAAATCGTTCCGGAGCACAGCCACTTCCGCCCCCAAGGCAGAAAGCTGGGTTCCCATCACCAGCAGGAGGATCGCTAATAGCTTGAAACTTCTCATTCAGGTGTTCTGTCTATTAGACCTCAATTGGTGGCTGAAAACCAGCCCCAAATAGCTGCTCCAGGGCAGCAGCTACTCCACTTTCAGCATTGCTGGCCGTAACCTTCCAGCCGCTCTGCCGTAGTTCTTCAGATGCATTTCCCATGATCACGGGAAGCCCTGCGTATTCAAGCATTTCCAAGTCGTTGTAATTGTCGCCAATGGCCATGATCTGCTCCCGCGGGATGCCCTGCTGCTCAGCCCAGCGGCGCAAGGCGTGGCCTTTGGAACAGTCGCGGTTCAGGACGTCCAAAATGCAGAGGTCACGGTAGTCATACTGGGTGCGCAGTATGGTGATTTCGTCAAGAAAATTGGCTTGCCTGAGGCGCTCCTGGGCGGCAATCATCCGCTCCACGGTGCCGCAATACATGGCCTGAATGGGATCTTCCACCAGCGCATTCTCCAGAGGCGAGACATACCGGATATAAGCGGCATTGCTTTCGATCCAGCGGGAGATGCTGCGGGTCAGCTCGTCGACCCGCTCCAGCACCAGCGCATCGTGACCGGGACGATCAAAAGTGATGACCGCATTGCCGCGGAAATCCTCCATGTGGCCGATCAGTTTTACTGCGGTGCTGGCCGGGAGACGGTCAGTGTAGAAAGTCTCTCCTGCGCTGGAACGTATCAGGGCGCCATTGGAACTGATGAGCCAGACAGGTATGCCAAGCTCCTGGGCCACAGGCAGGGCGTAATCGTGGCGGCGTCCGGTGGCCAGAATGATTTCAATGCCATTGGCATGGGCGTTTTGCAGGGCGGAGAGGTTGCGCGCCGATATCCGGAACTGCGGGTCAAGCAAGGTGCCGTCAATATCGATGGCAATCAGGCGAACAGGCGGGCTCACTGAAAGATTGTAGATGAAGATTACATCTCAGTTAAATGTGCTTCGGGAACACGGAAAGACGCCTTTGATATTCTCAGGATTTCGAATGCAAATCTGGATACGCCGCTCCTGACTCAAGCGATGCCCTCTTTGGGCAGGAGCACGATCTTGCCTATCACGCCTCCCTTCCCGAGCAAGTCGTGCGCTTGTCTTGCCTCGGCAAGAGGGAATCGCTGCGCGACTAGCGGCTTGATCTTCTTTCTGTTGAAGAAGGTCAAACAGTGCGATCAGATCCTGTCGAAACCATGCCGGTTTCAAGCGTTTAAGTGTCTGGATGCTGTAGGGGACCACCCGCTTGCGGCCCGGGAAAAACCAGCCGCCGGCGATGTACAACCCGAAAATTGCGATGGCACGATAACGATGACGACGACCACCACCACCTGAAGCCAACCGCCCTCCACGGAGCGAACCCGTCAGGCCATAGGCCACGACCCTCCCGCCGGGACGGAGCGCCTTGCGGGAACGCCAGATATGGGCGCCGCCGATGCTGTCAAAGACGACGTCTACACCCTTACTCGTGAGGCGGTGAATTTCTTCCACGAAGTCCTGCTGCTGGTAATCAACTGGGATGCCGCCCAACGCGGAAACGGCGGACGCGCCTCGCGATGAACAGGTGCCGTACATCTCTAGTGCTCTGACCGCGTGATTGTGGAACCCAGAGAGGTACTTGGCGGAAGGGAGCCGAGGAATAGTAAATAGAAACAGGCGCTCTCTCCGCGAAGTACAAATGCAGCTTACCGCAAAAGACA
>Ga0066662_10000280_pt1 | contig 22200 bp, 19 predicted proteins | sample GraSoiAngelo_111_FD_133939 | JGI IMG/M metagenome (GOLD analysis project Ga0066662, IMG submission 133939) | Grasslands soil microbial communities from the Angelo Coastal Reserve, California, USA - 14_0903_12_40cm | ecosystem: Environmental > Terrestrial > Soil > Grasslands | place: USA...
TCCAGATAAACTTTCCAGCCTTGTCTATGTACCCTTGCTTTCCTTTCACCCAGACCTTCGCAAGTCCGTCCGAAAAAGGAATCGCGTCGTCGAATTGCGGAGTGATAACGATTGTTCCGGTCCTGTCAGCATAGCCGTACTTGCCCCTGTCCTTGATTAACGCAAAGCCTTCGGAAAATCCTTGAGTCCAATCAAACTTCGGTTGAATGATAACTTTTCCGGTTTTGTCTATGAAGCCGAACTTGCCGTTCAGGATTATTGGGGCTAAGCCTTCCGCAAACGTTCCTGTGAAATCGAACTGCGGCTCTATAACGACCTTTCCGGCCTTACTGATGTAGCCGTACTTCTGGCCTATCTTCACGTTCGCAAGTCCTTCGGAGAAGTAGTAGGCGTTGTAGTATTCAGCCGGGATGACTACCTTGCCCTTGCGGTCTATGAAGCCGTGCTTGTTGTTGATGACTACGAGAGCGAGTCCTTCGTGAAAGGTGAATGCTTTATCGAACTGTGGCTTGATGATGGTCCGCCCGGACTTATCTATAAAACCGTATTTGCGGTCAATCATCACAAGCGCAAGCCCGTCTGCAAAATTCTCTACGGCATCGAACTGCGGGGCTATAACAATCTTTCCGGCCTTATCAATGAACCCGCGCCGGGGATTCGCGCCTCCGGTCTGAACGGGCGCGAGACCTTCTGAAAATCGTCCTGCGAAATCAACCTGCTGTAACTCAATCACCATGCGCCCGCTCTTATCAATCAACCCTCGACGCGCTCCCTCACGCACGTAAGCCAGCCCTTCCGAGAAATCCCAGGCATCATCGAACTGCGGCTTGATGACGACCTGGCCCGTTCTATTGATGTAGCCCCACTTGCCGTCCTGATGAATGGGAAAGAGTCCGACAGAATCTTTGTTCTGCGCCTGCGAATTTATAACCACAGAGACACAGAGACATAGAGAAACAGCAGGCAGTAGGCAGAAGGCAGAAAGCAGTCGAAGACAATAACCCAAGCGCGAAGCAGATTTGTCTTGGATGCCTACTGCTTTCTGCCTTCTGCTTTCTACATCTCTCTGTGTCTCTGTGTCTCTGTGGTTAATTCCCATTCTACTTGCGCCCGTAGCTAATCATGTTTGCGAGGACGCGGTATGCGCCCGGCACACCTGCGCGTAGTTGCCTGTACCAGACCATGCTTGTGTAGATGTAGTGGCCGCGCCCGTAATCAGCCGCGAGCAGTCCGCCGCGCAAAGCGGCTTCGCCCGGATCATGCGTTGTGAGCGGGGCGCTGTAGTGCGCGTCCCAATCCTGCGGGTAATAAAGCCCACGCTCCTGAATCCATCCTGCGAAATCATTTTGCGTAATCTTGTTCGGAAAGTTCAGAAGCGGGTGCTCCGGTTCAGTGAATTCTATGGGCGCGTTCTCGTCCGTGACGCGAGAGCCTCCGAGCGTTATAGGGTAAGGCGCAAGCTGCTGTCGGTTCACGCGCGGGTCTGGATTCCACTCGTTCGTCTTGTGGTAGAAGACTATGAGCGTGCCGCCCGCCTGAACATAATCGAGAAGTCGAGGGTTCAAACTGATGAGTTCAGGATGAGCCTGATAGCCGCGATTGTCTATGATGATCGCGCTGTAACGGCTGAGGTCGCCCGCGCGCACGTCATCAACAGTCAACTCTTTTGATTCCACGCCGAGCGCCGCGAGCGAGTGCTTGAGCGTTTCGTCAAAGCTAGGTATGTAGCCGACGCGCAAGTTCGGAGCAACGCGCGCATCAGTATTGACGACCTTGACGGTTCGCTCTGTCACAGAAGATTGCCCGCTGCCTTTGGTGTCATCATTAACTGTGAATCTGACAGACCAGTTTGATGGTCTGATAAGACTCCGAGCAATCACCTTAGAAAGGCCGAAGTCTTGGAGGATTCCCGTAACGATGCGAGTCTCGCCAGAAGCAAGTTGAAATGTGGGACCGAGTTGGCTGCGAGTACCTATCCCTATTGCCATAATGCGCCCGTTGAATTGCGTGGGCAGATGATTGATTAGCACAAGATTTAGTGAAGGCTCTTTGTCGGTAATTATCACAATGGGCGAGGGCGTGACACTTGTAATCTCCACTGCGGGTGCGACATCAATCTGTTTCGTTACGTTGACAGGGAAAGTTGCGCCGTCAATTGAGACGTTGACGCCAGCAGAGAGTTCTTCGCCGAAGAGTTTGCCATCGTAGAGATGCTCTGCGGCTGGGACAGTAATAGATGCTGTGCGGGGAGTTGAGTTTTGAAGTTCAACTATGAAAGTCTCGCCGGGCGCGAACGATTTTGGAAGACTCGCTTTGCCTGCCTGTTGCAGTCCGCGCAAGTTGATGCTCTCGATTCGTGCGGCGCTCTCGCCGTTGTTTGAGATTTTGAGAGAGAGGTTAGTAGTTGCTCCGGGTATCAGCACATTGTTGCCAGGCACAAGCGCCACGTTGATTTTGCCTGCGACTTCAAGCGCGTGCTGCAATCGCTCATTCATCAAATTAAAACGTGGCGCGTCCGTTGTGCCTTTGGGCGCGACGAAGGTTTGCGCTTTCTGTAACCGGAGTAAGGATTGAAATATCTCCTCGCGGTTGCGTTCGTGTTCGTAGAGCGGCAGCAAAGCTTTAGATGCAAGCGGAGTCACGCGCTCCTGAATGTTCTGAGGCAGACTGAGGCCGTCCAGAACCGTCTGCGAGTTTGCGGGAAGCTGCGCGGCGTCTTTCGCTTCGAGCGCGAGGCGATAGCGTATGACGGGGCGACCATTGGGCGGGAGAACTTTCGGCCAAGGGCCTTGCGTTGCGTGGTGTTGAAGGGCTTGAAGGGCTTGCTCCGCATAGGTCGTGCCGCGCACAGGGTCGCGCTCGTTCGGATTGATTGCGACGATTTTGCCCGTGCGCTGCGCTTCCTCTTCCGCTGCTTTGCTGCCTGAACCTTCAAACTGGAAGCGGACGAAGAGACGCTTCACCTGCCACGTCGTTACTCCATTCTTCAACTGTTCCGGGAAGCGTTGCGGGTCTGCTGCTGCGTCGAAGGCTTCGAGGACGAGTCTGCCTGTGGCCTGATGATGACCATGACCTGTGACAGTGTCGTGGTTGGTGATGATGACATCTGGCCGTAGCTCACGAATCTTCAGGACCATGCGGCGCAGGGCTTCGTCGTGCCCCCAAACCCGAAAGGCTTCATCTGCGGATTTAGAGAAGCCGAAGTCGCGCAAGCCAAGAAAGTATGGTTCAGAGCCTTGAACTTGCGCGGCCTCTCTGGTCTCGCGCGCACGGATAGCGCCGAGTTCTTCATAAAGCTCCGGTCCAATGTCATTCTGCCCGCCCTCGCCGTAAGTTGAGAAGACAGATACAGTGTGAACGCCGAACTTGTGGCGCAAGGTAATTAGCGTCGTGCCATCCTCATCGTCCGGGTGCGCAGCCACGCACATGACGGTCCAGGGATTCTGTAAATCTAGCAACGATTGATAAAGCTCAACGGTCTCAGAATCCCGCGCTTGAGACGGCGCACTCGCTTGCTGCCCACTCGCAAACGACGCGAAAGCAAACAGCACGAAGAGAGAAAGCGCAAACCATCTACGCACTTCGCGCCATGCGAACGTAAACCACTTCTGACTCCTGACTTCTGACTCCTGTATTCTGCTTTTCATTCAAACTCCACACATAGATCAAAAAGTTTACTTGGCAAGCGAACTTCAACTCGCTCGGATGATACATCCACGCTGATGACGCGGTTACAGATTAACGCAAGGATGCGCTTGCAGCCTTCTAACTCTTCGCCCTGATTGAAAGTAATGTGAAAGGCCGAAGGGCGAATCTCGTATCTTCCACTCATGCGTTCAGGTAGGCGCATAGCCAAACCTTCGCGCCCAAGCTCAAACGTTGCGCGCGGCCCCGTCGCTAATTCAAACGTGCCGCTCGTTTCAGAATCGGCTCGGAAATGAATGTCGCCTCGTTCGGCCACTTTCTCTAACTCCGATTCAATCGCTCCCGGCGCAAAGACGCGAACGAAGTCAACGACTGGAATGGAAAACTCCTTGCGCGCATGTCCTTCATGCATTCGTTCTATGAGCGCGATAGTCACGCCGCGCATCTCAGGCCACTTGAGACAATCAAAGATTGCCATAACAGTTTCGATTACTCCGACCGTTTTTCCGAAGAGACTTACCAATATTACAATCTCAAACGTGAATCATGCTATATTCGCACGCCCGAAATTCAAAACGAAGCTCAGGAGAATTTATGAACCCCCGCAGGAAGCTTTACTTTCTAATCGCTCTTCTAATCTTAGCGGCCTTCGCTCTCTCTTGCGGCGCGACCAACAAAGCCAACAAACTCATAGACGAGGGCAACGCCGACGTTAAAGACGGCGAGAAGCTGGCCGTTGATGCGGACGCGAAGATCACGCAGTTGGACAACAGCCTCGCAGATTTTCCTGCCAACCGAGACCAACTGAAAGGGACTGCGCAGGAAGCTATGGACCTTCTTGATAAAGGCATAGCTAAGCTGCGCGAGGCTTCCTCAAAGTTTGACGAAGGCAGCAAGCTGAATCTGGATGCGCCGCTCAAAGATTATCTCACGCTCAAGTCGCAGGAGTTCACGAAGCACGCGGAGCACCTTGAAGCTTTGAAAGATTATCCGATGGCAATCATGGACAATTCAGTTGATCGTAACGCGCTGGTTGATAAGGTCACGGACATCAAAGCGCGCGTTGAGAAGCTTCAGAAAGAGTGGACAGACCTTGCGCAGCGTGCCGATAAGATTGAGCAAGAGAATAAAAGCAAGTTCAAATCCTGAAAGCAGGGGATGGGTGTCAGGGGTCAGGGGTTGGTAAAATACAAAAACACTAACCCCCAGCCCCCAACCCTCGACCCCTCTCTAATCGTCCCGCCACGAGCATGGCTGCGGCAATCAGGAGGATTAAGATTACGCCGTAGGCTGCGGCAGTTCCAACGTTGAAGTCGCGCATCTCTGCTGCGATCCTGATTGAGACGGGCTGGTTCGATGGAACGAAAGCGATAACGCTCGCAACGTATTCGCCTAAAGCGATGACGAAGGCCAGCAGCGTTCCGGCAACCGCGCCAGGCCAAACGAGCGGCAGACGCACGCGAAGGAAACGCATCCAGGCGCGCGCTCCAAGCGAGCTTGCGGCCTCTTCCAAACTCACATCCATCTGCTCAATGCTCGCCTGCACGGCGCGCACTACAATAGGCATGAATCGCAGGAAGTAGATGACGGGCAGAATCCAGAACGTGCCGACAAGTATGAAAGAACCTGTCAAAGGATTCCTCTGCCCGTAGGCTTCAATGATTGAGACGGCTACGACAGTGCCCGGCAGCGCCCAGGGGATTAGAACAAGAAACGAAATCAAACGCCGGAAGCGCATCCTTTTTCCAGTCACCACAGCCGCAACACAGAAACTCCAGATAAGCGCGAAGAGAGACGCCAGCCCGGACATCAGGAGGCTGTTGATGAAGACTGAACTCGCGTCCGTTTGCGTGAATATGCGTGCGTAGTTTGCGAGCGTGTAAGAGTTGGGAAGCGCAGAGATCGTCCATGTGCCTTCGCGCGCGAAGCTGACTAGAACGAGCGTGATGATTGGCAGCGCGAGCAAGGTAGCGAAGAGGACTCCGCAGAGGGTTGCGACGACGCGCGCCCTTCCGCTTCTAATCGGCTGGCGGCTTCTTGTTGCGCCTTTCATAGCGGCAGCTGCGAATCTTCTAGTGCCTTCGTAACGCTGAAAGAATATGAGCGCAGCGAGTGAAACGACTGCGAGTATCACTGTTAAGGTCAGAGATGCTGCCGCGTCCCCGCGCTGTCGTGCGTTGTAGATTTCAAGGGTCAACACGCGCACGTCGCCTCCGAAAAATAGCGGCGCGCTGAATGACGCCATCGAAGTCATAAACGTTAGAAGCGCCGCGGCAATCAGCGAAGGCGTCAACTGCGGCAAGATAACGCGAAAGAGAACTTGCGAGGCGCGTGCGCCCAAACTTCGCGCTGCTTCCGCGAGTCCGGCGTCAATGCGCCTAAGCCCTGCTCCTGTCAAAACATAAAAGAACGGGTACATCGTGTATGTGTGAAAAATCAGAAGCGCCGTCCAGCCGCGCAGAGTCCACGGCGCGGATTTCATATTGAATAGCCATTGAACGAAGCGCGCGAGGATTCCAGATTCGCCGCACAGAAAAATAAAAGCAATCGTCCCAACGAGAGGCGGCAAGACAAGTGGCAAAGCTGCCAGCGTCGCAAAAAGTCCGCGCGCAGGAAACGTGTAGCGCTCGAACAGAAATGCAAGCGACACGCCGACGGCTGCGCAAAACGCTACTGTCAAAAGTGAAAGCACTACGCTCGACGTGGCAGCTTCAAACGTTGTGCTATGCGACAGAGCGTCACGATAATTTTCGAGCGACCACGAGCCGTTCACTTCGAGCGAAGCAGTCAGCACATGAAGATTCGGATAGATGACGCCGTAGAGCAGAACAACGGCAAGGATGAGGGATAAGGGATGAGGGATGAAAGACGAAGGATGAATGCGGAACGATGAACGATGAATGGAAGTCATCGCTTTCGTTCTTTCTTCATCCCTCATCCCTCCGCCCTCATCCCTCATTTCATCCCTCATCCCTGATTTAAGACGGCGATGTGGTCGGAGGGCAGTTGGACTATGCGAACGTCGCCGATTGAGAGACCGTCAGGGTTTAAGAGCAGTGCTTCGAGCGCTAGACCCTGAGCGTCAAGCTTGATGGCGGTGGTTGCGCCCGTAAAGTTTATCTCACGAACTGTGGCAAGCAAGGCGTTCTCGTTTCCCTTGGGCGATTCTTTCGAGATGATTAAATACTCCGGGCGAATGGCGAGCGTGCAGTTCTTGTTAATCGGTATAAGGCTCGCGCCCCCTATCTTTGCAGTCAGAGTGTGCTCGCCGTCTATAGTTTTGAATTGTCCGGTCGCCTCGTTGCTCGAAGTCAATCTGCGCGCCGTGATGAAGTTGTTGCGACCTAGAAAACGCGCGACTCCTATCTCGGTCGGATGCTCATAGAGTTCTCGCGGCTCTCCTGTCTGAAGCACTCGCCCTTCGCTCATCACGCTTATGCGGTCACAGAGCGCGAAGGCTTCTTCCTGATCGTGCGTAACGTAAACTGCCGTCAGACCGAGCTTCGTTACAAGCTCGCGCAACTCGCCGCGCGTCTCCTGCCTGAGGGCAACATCTAGATTTGAGAGCGGCTCATCAAAGAGAAGTAGCGCGGGCTGAAAGGCTATTGCGCGCGCAATGGCAACGCGCTGCTGCTGCCCGCCGGAAAGTTCCGTCACAGCGCGACGCTCGTAGCCGGGTAGCTGAACCAGAGCGAGCGCGTCGCGCACACGCTCCTCAATCTCCGTCTTATCAGCTTTGCGCGCGCGAAGACCGAACGCGACATTCTCAAAGACGTTCAGGTGAGGGAAGAGCGCGTAGTTTTGAAAGACCATGCCGAAGCCGCGCTGTTCGGGCGAAAGACGCGTGATGTCGCGCCCGTCAAACTCTATGCTTCCGGTGTCGGGCGTCTCCAGCCCTAGAATCAAACGCAGTATAGTTGTCTTGCCGCAACCCGATGGACCAAGTAAGCCGAAGAACTCCCTGCGCTCGATCTCCAATGAAAGGTCTGCTACGGCCAGGCTCTCGCCGTAACGCTTCGAGAGATTCAGCAATGAGAGAAATGACAACTCAGGTCTCCTTTAGAATTAGTGGCGCAAGGGCGCTATGTTACAACAAAAGGCCGCCAGGTGAAGCTTAATATTGACGCCGCCCGCGCGTTAGTGTTAAGGAAGTGTCGCTCTTTTTAAGAAAGCTATTTAGATGGAAGGAAGATTCCCCGGCAATGTCTATGAGAAAAATTCTCGCTCTGGCCTTAGCAGCATTCTTCGCGCTCGCATTAACAGTTTACGCAGATAGCCCCGTCACAAGCGTCTATTCATCTCTCTCAGGCTGCAAGTTGATTACGCGCGGGCACGACTCATCCACGCAGGCTTGCAGAGGCTTCGGAGGCTACAATCTCAGACTTGAGTATGGCGACTCGCGCGAGTCAATCACAGTGATTAGCCCGAACGGTCAAAAGCATCCGCTTGAGCTTTGGAACGTGATTAGCTCCGGTTTTAGCAGCGTGGGAAAAAAAGCTGAGTGGCGCGTAACGCGCAAAGGAGGGCGACTTGTGCCGATAGCGCTAATCGTTCGCTTCGACGCGAGCACGGACCCATCAGACTCATCGAAAGTGACTTCCTACCTTGCGGTCGCAAAGATAACTCCGCAGAAAATCTGCGTGACCGATAAGATTGCTCCCTCTGCAAACGCAAACGAAGACGCGCGCCGCGCCGCAGACGATTCAGCAGACAAGCCTTGTCTTGAGACTCCGCAGTAAAGAGAGAGTTTTGACTCCGCGCCCTTGAAGTTTTTCTTTGCGCCTTTGCGAGAACCGGCCTTGCTTCTCACGCCAAGGCGCAAAGAATATAGCCATTCGCAAAGAGCTTTTGAATCTTCAAAAGTTCTACTTCTTATTTCGCCCGCGAATCTCCGTATCCCAGTAGCGCATCCATTCGTTGCCTTCTTTGCGAAGCAAATCCCAATCGAGCGGCATACGAGTGAAGGGTTCGTTCATCCAAGCGGGAAGTTTGGAGCGGTCAAGGTCCGTGCGCGCAGGGATGCGGTAATAGTTCTCGGCGGCGTAAATGAGGCTTTCGGGCGTGTTGACGAATTCATAGAAGCTGCGCGCCTCTTCTTCATGCGGAGCGCCTTTGACGATTGCTATTGCATCCGTGATAACGGGCGTGCCGCTTTTGGGGATGACGTAAGCTATCTGCAAATTCTTCTTCTCACGATAGAGCCGCGCGTCCGGCATGTTCCAGAGACTTACTAGACCTTCGCCGCGCGAGAGTTTTTGCGCCATGAGCGTTGGGTCAGCGACGTACTCGTGAACGTTAGCATCAAGGCGTCGCAGCCAATCGTAACCGCCTATGGGCGAATTTGTATCTTTGTAGAATCGCCAGATCATCGCACCGAAGATTGCGCGCATGGAGTCCGACGGGATGGGATTTCGTATCAGAACTTTGTCGCGCCACTTCGCGTCGAGCACATCGTCCCAATCCTGCGGCGCATCTTCTCGTTTGACTAGCTCAGAGTTATAGACGATGACTTCGGGTGTTTCATAAGTTCCATACCAACGACCTTGCGCATCGCGCTCGCTTTCAGGAATCTTATCAGCCCAGGTGGGGTGATAGACTGCTAAAAGATTCTCTTCAGCAGCAGTCTGAAATGTCGTGTGCGAAGCGCCCCACCACAGGTCAGCCTGCGGGCGATTGCGCTCGGCGCGAAGCCGCTCCAATATGTCGCGCGCTCCCATGTCAAGAAATTGCACGTCAACATCCGGGTGCGCTTGACGGTAGCGTGCTGCGAAGTCTTTCAGTAAATCCTGACCGTGCGGCGTGTAGATTAAAAGCGTCTTGCCCTGCTTCGTGTTGCACGAGAGAGCAAGACATATTAGCGAGAGAAAGAGAGACGCGAAGAGAAGAGGACGAGTGTTGAGCGACATTTATTCTCCACTTGAATCGCTTAGTGTGACCTTATTTACTCGCCGCAGTTGAAAGGTATTGTCTTGGTCATGGACGAAGCTTGTGTCTGCCCTATGATTCTTGCAGAGAGTTTTATGTGCCCGCAGCCTGTGTCGTAGAGCCAGAAGGGCGCGTAGTATTTCCCGTCTTTCCCCATACTTATTACGATTAACTTCCTCAGAAGAATCTTTCCTGACGAGGTGGCGGTAAATTCAACCTTTCGGTTCGGCGTCACTGAGTTCGGATCATACTTGCCCGAAACTTCAACCAGCACCAACGTGGAGTTTGACGGACTACCGGCACTTCCTTCGCCAATGATTGTGTTCCAGAGAGCAAGGTTAGTCTGTGTGAACAGGTCATCTGAGAAAGTCCCTTTCCCGTCATAAAAGAGCATGGCCTTGATGGCAGTGATTTTGAATGGAGGCGGAACGGCAGACTTACCGACTGCTTCTAAGTTTGAAGCAAGCGCAAGCAGAACAACGAGGCTGAATGCGGCAAGGCGCGCGTGAATAGTTAATCTCTTCATGTTGATTCCTTATCCTCTCCTTTTGTTTGGAGAATCTATTGACCGCACTTATGCCTTATGTATTTGAAGCTGTCCCGGCCTCTGCGCTTGCCTATGAATTTCTCTGTAGTGCAAACGCTCGCTCGGTAAACTTTACCGTCAAACTTGTAGATAGTTATCTCGTGCTCGACGGCAGAGCTATGCTCGTAGGTTCTTACATCGCGGTAGCCGTTCGTAGAAGTCTTAAGCGCCTCGATTGGAGTGATGTAGCCGCCTGTGGCTTCGAGCAGCATCTTGTAGCCGTTGCTTGTCAGACCATACACCCAGACGGGACAATTCTGCGACGTGCAAAAAGCGCCTTCTACGTCCGCCTGATGAATCAGAAACTCTTGCTTCCCGTCTCTGTTCAAGTCAACGGTCTCTGCGCAGAACAGACTCGCCACTCCGCCCTTACCTTCGACCCCGCGAGTAATCTTATCCTGCTCGTCCTGCGGCGTCTCCATACTCTTGAAAGCCTGTGTGAGCAGTTGTCTTGCAAGGTCTTGTGGAATTTTGACGCCCGAAGAGCAACCACTATTTTGGGCCGACGCGGCAACGCTCGAAGCCGCGAGCAGGATAGAGAACAGAAGGAAATTTTTTAGACGTTTCATTTTTCACCTTTCAATAATTTCGCGCATCTTTACTTAGCAGCAATATCAATGGGCAGTGATGCGCGGTCGCTCTGTGAATGGTTGCGCCTGCTCAAAGGCATGAGCGAGGCGTAGAAGGTTTGATTCAGACCAGTAAGTCCCCATCAGTTGAAAGCCAATCGGCAAGCCATCATTAGACAGACCGCACGGAATGGAGATGCCCGGAATGCTCGCCAGATTCGCAGTGCAGGTGTAGATGTCGTTCAAGTACATCGCCAGCGGGTCGTCCGTCTTCTCGCCGATTTTGAAAGCGGGCGTGGGCGTCGTAGGTGTTGCGATGGCGTCGCACTTCTCGAAGGCTTTCAGGAAATCTTCGCGTATGAGCGTGCGAACCTGCTGCGCCTTGCGATAGTAGGCATCGTAATAACCGGACGAGAGAACGTAAGTACCTAGCATTATTCGTCGCTTAACTTCAGCGCCGAAACCTTCGTCGCGCGTGCGGCGATACATCGAGCGAAGTTCGTTTGACTCTTCTGCGCGAAAGCCGTAACGCACGCCGTCGTAGCGCGCTAAATTTGACGAAGCTTCGGCGGTTGCGATGATGTAGTAAACGGCTATGCAATACTTCGCGTGCGGCAATTCAACTTCAACTATCTCCGCGCCAAGATCACGGTAAGCTTCAATCGCATTCTCAACAGACGCGCGAACCTCTTCATCCAGCCCTTCGCCGAAAAGATCGCGCGGCACGCCTATACGCGCTCCCTTGATGTCGCCTCCAATCTCCGACGTATAATCCGGCACGGGAACATCCGCTGTTGTCGAATCATGCTCGTCGCGTCCGGCGATAACCTTTAGAACCTCTGCGACATCTCGCGCGTTTCGTCCAAAGATTCCGATTTGATCTAAGGACGAGCCGAAGGCAACAAGTCCGTAGCGAGAGACGCGACCATAGGTTGGTTTGAGTCCGACGATTCCGCAGAGCGATGCAGGTTGACGGACAGAGCCTCCGGTCTCTGATCCCAAAGCGACAGGAACGATGCCGGAAGCGACAGCCGCAGCAGAGCCTCCGCTTGAGCCTCCGGGCACGCGCTCCGTGTCCCAGGGGTTTCTGACAGGCCCGAACGCGGAGTTCTCATTACTTGATCCCATTGCAAACTCGTCGCAGTTGGTCTTGCCTATGATGATTGCTCCGGCTGCGTTCAATCGCTCGATTGCGGTTGCGTCATAAGGCGCGTGATAAGGACCAAGAATGCGCGAGCCGCAGGAGGTCTGAAGCCCACGCACGCAGATGTTGTCTTTGATTGCTATGGGCACGCCCGCAAGCGACTGCTTTGCATCACCGCTCGCATCTATCTCATCTGCGCGACGAAGCGCGCCAGCGCGATCAATCTGTAGAAAGGCGTTGAGTGTGTCGTTAAGTTTTTCGGCGGCGTTAATTGAGGATTCGACGACGGCGCGCGTCGTCGTCTCGCGCTGTAAAATTGCGTGGCGCAAAGTTTCGATGTCAGTTTCTGAAAAATTCATAACGAGTCGGAAGAGATTACTTTTGCCCTGTGATAATAACGGGTGAGAAAGATTTCATCAAAGCTGGGAAGTTGCTTAATGCAAGTTACCTGCCTCTCGCAGTCGTCGCAAGGTCTTTGATGAGCAATATGCCGCCGTCGTCCATTGAGAGATTTTCTCCGTTTGTCGGGTTTACCCAAAGATCAACTATCCAACGCTCACCCGACGCAACCAAACAACGCGAAAGAAACCACAGAACGATGCAAAAGTGAAGATGAGTTAGAGCGTCCGTATCACTGTGCGAGACCAACGCGCCGCAGGAAGTTAGTAAATCGCGGCTCGTTGCGGATGATGTCCCAGTCTGGATCATCCTTCAAGAACCAGCGTATCTCCCACGCCGCCGCGCCTCGTTCCAGCCATGCGAGCGCCTGTTCTTTGTCGTTCAGGGCGACGTAAAGTTGCGCTATAAAGAGTGAGTGAGTCAAGCCCTTATCATCCGTGTTCTCAAGTTCTTTTATCGCTTGAAGCGCATCATCTCGCTTTCCCTGCGCCGCATAGATTCTGCCGAGACTGAAAATCAAGATGGGGTCATCAGGTCTCTCCTGCCTCGCTTTATCTAACTCCGCGAGCGCTTCATCTAAGGAACTGTTTTGAACGTAAACACCGATTTCCCACACGGTGGTGAAAGGCGGGCCTAACCTGTTAGCTTCGCGCAGCAGAGCGAGTGCGCGAGCGTAATCTCGCCTGAGATAATAGGGCGCGGCTGAGGCGCGCGGGATGATGGCGGAGAGCGGATCGAGTTCATGCGCTTTGGCGAATTCTGAGAGCGCCTCGTCGAGTCGCCCCTGAATGACAAATGAATTTCCTAGGTACTGATGCGCCGCCGCGAGACTCGGGCTGAGTTCGAGCGCATGGTGCAACTCACGATCTGCATCCGGGAAGTTAAACGGCGCGAAGAGGACGAAGATTTCGCCGACGGCGACGTGGGCTTCGGCCAGGTTTTCATCGAGCGCGAGCGCCTTCTGCACAGCCTCTTCGGCTTTACGACGACCTTCGACGGGAGACATGTAGCCGCGAGTTCCCAGATTCGCATAGGCTTCGGCCAATCCTGCGTAAGCCAGCGCGTAGTTTTGATCTTCCGCAATCGCCTTCTGGTAATAGCTGATGGCTGTCTGTATGTCCTCGCGCGTGCGGCGGTGAATAAAGGAGCGTCCCTGCATGTAGTCTTCAAAGGCTTGAACATTGTCCGTGTAACGCTTCGCAATCTGCTGCCGCTCTGCGCCGGACAATTTCAGGCGCAGGTTATCGGTGATCTGCCGCGCAATCTCGTCCTGCACGGCGAAGATGTCTGCGAGCTTGCGCGTGTAGTGATCGCCCCAGAGTTGATGATTGTCGCGCGCGTCCACAAGCTCCGCGCTGATAGAAAGCGTGTCGCCGCGCACGATCACTCGCCCCGTCAAAACGGCCTGCACGTTCAACTCCTTCGCCACTGCTTGTGGGTCTGTCTGCTGTCCTTTGTAGCGAAAGACGGACGAGCGCGCGATGACTTTGATATTGGGCAACTGCGAGAGAGAGTTGATAAGCGACTCGGTAATTCCGTCGGAGAGATATTCCGTGTCGGCGTCGTGGCTTTCGTTCGTAAAGGGCAAGACGGCGATTGACTGAATCGGCGTTTTATCCGTTGCGTTTGGCTTGCCCAGGTAGCGCACTGCAATAACTACTGCGGCAACGATCACGCACAGAGCTAACGAGGCGACGACGATCATCATGGAGCGGCTCCGGCGTTTGATTCCCGAAGCGGCATCCGCACTCAACGTCGTGCGCGCTTCGCGTGCATCGCTGATGCGTCCTGCCAGTTCGCTCCTCGCCTCAACATTTTCCTCTGGCGCATCTTTGACAGCCGAAGCCTGTGTCCGAACTGTTTCCGGCCCAGCAGTACGCTCCATCTCTGGCTCATTTTCTATCTCGCGCAGCAAATCTTCGAGATCGTTAGCCACATCGCGCATCGTCTGGTAACGCTTCTCCGGCTCTTTCATCAGACAGCGGCGGATGATGCGTTGCAGATCGGCTGGAGCAGCCGGGTTGAAATCTTTCACGGACGGCGCGGGCGCGTAGATAATCTTGTGCAGGGAATCAACGACGGAATCGCCAGCAAAAGCCTTCTGTCCGGTCACCGCTTCAAAGAGGATGCAACCGAAAGAGAAGATGTCCGAGCGGTGGTCTATCTCTTTGACCTTACCTTGCGCCTGTTCGGGCGACATGTAGCCGACCGTCCCCATCACCGTGCCGGGGATTGAGAGCGGTTGCGTCGGCATCATCTCTGTCGCGGCCTCGCTTGCCGCCTCTGCGTCCGCGCCCTGCGTCTTCTGCTGCTCCGTGAGTTTTGCCAAGCCGAAGTCCAGAATCTTCGCGTAGCCATCGCGCGAGACTATGATGTTGTCTGGCTTCAAGTCTCTGTGGACGACGCCCGCCGAGTGAGCTTTGGTCAAACCTTCCGCGACCTGCGTGAGCCATTTGAGAAGCTGCCTGAGCGGACTCTTACCTTCCTGAATCTTCCTGTGCAGAGTCTCGCCCTCAACGTACTCCATAGCGATGAAGCGGCGTCCGTCCGCCTCGCCGATCTCGTAGATGTGCGCAATGCAAGGGTGATTGAGCGCGGCGACTGTGCGCGCTTCCTGCTCGAAGCGCGCGAGTCGCTCTTTGTGCTCGCCGAACTCTGCGGGCAGCAGCTTGATGGCTACTGCACGACGCAAAGTCGTATCTTGCGCGAGATAGACCTCGCCCATCCCGCCCGCGCCGAGCGAGGAGAGAATTTGATAGTGGCCTAATCGAGTGTTGGGGGACAGAGGCATCTCTTTTGGTAACGCGAGCGCGTTTCAGCCAGAGACGAACGCGCGAGTTAGCTTCAAGACAATGCTTGGTTTCGACCTACAGCACTTTCGGCACGCGGAAATGGCCGGAGGCCGGATCAGGCGCTTGATCGAGCGCAACTCGTTGACCGAGAGAAGGCTGCACAGCGTCGTCGCGCGACGAATGAGTCTCTTCGCCTTCCGGCGTCAGCCCGCCCGTCGAAGGCTCAACCGCGCTCGTGTCCAACTCATTGAGTTGTTCGACGTAGGCTACGATCTCCGCAATCTGCGGCGTGAATGCCTTGCGCTCTTCAGGGGTGATTTCGAGGTGCGCAAGCTGCGCTATCTTTTCAATGTCGGATTCTGTGATTGGCATAATCAGTTTTCAGTTTTGAGTTTTCAGTTTTGAGTTGGCAACGTTCTGAAAACTTACTATTCAACTCGTTCTCGTCGGTCAATGCAACTGCCTGCGGCTAGAAGAAAGCGGCGGCGCAAGTCTTCATCGTGAATCTGGTCCGCTGCAACCGAGATTTCGCCGGAGACTCGACGGAGTGCGCGCCGCTCCTGCTCAACATGATTAATCTCTTCCGTCTTAATTGCAGCGCGCTCTTTGTTAACTGTCTTCGGGTCAATACGAAATTCTATGTAGGTGATGATGGCTTGGCCCAACAGGGAATTGAGACTAAAGAGCAGTTGGCCGCTCATTGCCTCAAGCTGTTTTTGCCAGGTAATGTCTGCGACCGCGACGATCAGAGTTTTTCTGTAGAGACGAAACGGAACGGTCTGGGCGCGCAATCCTTCTCCGGCAACGCGCTTCCACGCGGCGAGGGCTGCGGCTTCCAAAACCTCTTCGGTCTCGCCCGCAGCGCGCAGCAACTTCGGCAATGTTCGTATCAGATCGTCCATATTGCGGATTGCGGAAAACGGACCGGCGGATTTAATCTGTTTTAGAATCCGCAATCCGAATTCCGCAATTGGGCTGAGTGTAAAGGAAAACGAGCTTGAGCCACAAGCTGGTTATGGCTGAATAAAGGCAGGAGATATGTTGATTGAAAAACTGCTGCTGGCCTCGGCAAGCCCGCGCCGGGCTGAAATTTTACGCGCAGTCGGCTGGCCGTTCGAGACGCTCTCCGCCGACATTGATGAGACATTCTTACAAGGAGAAAGCGCGGAGGATGCAGTCAAACGGCTCGCGTTGGAAAAAGCTGAAGCGGCGGCATCGAAGCAGCAAACCCGGACGCTTGTTCTTGGCGCGGACACGACAGTTGTTGTTGACTCGGTAATCTTAGCCAAGCCGCAGGATGACGTGGACGCACGGCGAATGCTGCGACTATTAAGCGGCAGGTGGCACGATGTTCTAACAGGCGTCGCTCTCGTTCGAGCAGGAGATGATGAGCGGCGCGCGGTCGCTTATGAACGAACGCAGGTCCGTTTTTGCGCTATGTCTGATGAAGAGATTGACTGGTATGTCCGTAGCGGCGAGCCAATGGACAAAGCAGGAGCTTACGCCGTACAGGGACGCGCAGCGCTTTTTATAGAAGAGATAAGAGGCGATTACTGGAACGTTGTAGGACTGCCCTTGAGATTGGTTTACAAGCTGGCGAGAGAAATCTGAAAGAAAAACAGAATACAGAATTCAGGAGCCAGAATAAGGTAGTTTTCAGTGTTGAGGTTTCAGAAAGCTCGTAACTCAAAACTGAAAACTGGCTTTCCGCCTTATCCCATTCTGGATTCTGACTCCTTAATTCTGCTTTACTGTCTGTTGAGAACTTCTTTCAACGGCGACGAAAGCTGCTTTACAAGATCGCCTTCGGGGTCAAGACCGCCGATTGGCGTACCGGCTTTCCCTTGCTTGTCAAGAATCACAATCGCCGGAAGCTGATCAACGTTGAACTGGCGCGAAACTTTTCCGTCAGGGTCACGCAACACAGTCACATTCAACCCGTACTTCTTTGAGAAGGTGCGCAACTGCTCATCGGTCGCGTAGTTCTTGGACTTCGGCTGCTCGGAATCCGTGCTCACCCAGTAAACCACAACACCCTGCTCGCTATACTTGTCTGCTAGCTTGCGTATGCCCTGAAGCTGATTGCGCGAGAGCGGAAGCCAGCTTGCTCCGAAGGCCAGTACAACTACCTCACCGCGCAAGCTCTGTGCGGAAACATTTTGTCCGTCAATCGAGCGCAGAGAAAACTCAACTGCCTGCGGAGCGTTTACTACTTTTCGCGGCAGAGAAGCGTAAACCGAGAACGGAATCATAATTGAAAGTGTCGCTGCGGCCATAGCCTTGCGACTTTTCAGAAACATCTGTTTCTCCTTTTCGCCTCTGCCAAGCACAAAGCGTCTGCCAGCCAACTTGCCAGCCCGCGCGTGCCTTAACTTCTTGGCGAGGCGATTCATACCAAGCCTTAGATGAGCTTTCAAGGCATCTGGTTGGATGGAAAACAGTAGGCAGTTAGCAGTTGGCAACAAGAACGAAAAGCATTTTGCTTTTACTGCCCACTGCCTACTGCTTTTTCGGTTCTGTTCCAAAAATCTCTAAGTACAGCGAGCGGTAATCATCCCATGTATCCATGTCGCGCGCAACGTAAGGTGTTGAGACAGGGACGCGCAATACTTCGTCGCGTTGAGCGTCGATGAGAGCACGCAAGCCACGCTCTCGGTCCAGATTCAGCAACTCTTCACGAAAGCTTGAATCAATCAGGACAGGATGCCCGCCGCGCCCTTCGTACTCCGGCACGACCAGACGCGCGCCCGTGCGCTCGCGTTCCGTAATCAGGAATTTTATGACTTCGGGCGGGATAGCAGGTTGATCCACGAGCGCAATGAAGAGAGCTTCTGACTTATGCGAAACCTGTTCGACGCCGCGCGCAACGGAAACGCCCATCTCGCTCAACGCTTCTTCATTGACTGCAAACAGAATCCGTAGATGCTTGAGCCGCCCATGCATCTCGTCAGCGCGATGGCCGACGACCAATACGATCTCCTCGACTCCACCCTTTAGAAGATTATCTATGCAGGCTTCTGCAACTGAACCCTCCCCGAAAGGAAGCATTGGCTTGAACGCGCCCATGCGACTGGAACGCCCGGCGGCTAAGAGAATGGCAGAAATCATAAAGAAGTAGGCAGAAGGCAGTTGGCAGCAAGAACGAAAAGCATTTTGCTTTCACTGCCTACTGCCTACTGTTCTCTCAATTCTTGGAGCGCTCGCAGAACGTAAGGTCTAGCCATCTGCTTGCGCCAGTTCATTAGAAAATCCGTGTTGTCTAAAGGGCGCGCTTTCATGTAGCAGCTTTCAGCCGCAGCCTGCATACGCTCTTCATCAAGCGGCGCACCTATGAGAGCCTGTTCGGCTTCCTTGACTTCGACGGGCGCGGGAGCGATGCCACCTAAGATTAACTTCGCATCTTTCACTGTTCCGTCATCGCTTAGATCAAGTCGCGCAGCCACGCCCAGCACTGGAAAATCGAACGCACCGCGACGACGAAGTTTCTTGTAGGTCGCGCGCCAGCCGTTTCTGGGCGGCAGTTGAATCTCAGTCAATAATTCATTGGGACGTTTACGCAGGTAATCAATTCCGTCATCGTTGTAAAGCCCCGCAGCGTCAACCACGCGCTCGCCTAGTGTGGAAACCAATTTAAGCTTCGCGCCCACAGCCACCATCAAAGGCACAAGGTCCGACGACTGCACAGCCCAGCACTTCCGACTTCCCGGCGCAACCCAGCAGACCTCGCCATCCTTCTTCAAACAAAAATTGATGCCCTTGCGCCACTCGTAATTCTGATCGTAGTAATTGCATCGCGTGTCCAGAAGAAGATTCCCGCCAATCGTCCCCATGTTCCGCAAGATAGGCGTAGAGATTGTCCGCGCAGCCTGAGCCACAAACGGATAATCACGATTGATAAGCATGTGTTCGCAGATGTCCGTCAAAGAAACGCTTGCTCCGATTCTCAAACCGCTTCGCCCATCGCCCGCAATCTGATTCAACTCTTTCAGCCTTGTTACGGAGATAACAGTCTTCGGCGTCTGCTGCCGCCGCTTCATATTCGGGTAAAGGTCAGTGCCGCCTGCCACGAACTGTCCTTCCGCGCCAGCATCGCTCATCATCTTCACCGCATCCGCGACAGTGCGCGGAACACGATAAGTGAATTTAGGAAGTCTCATCATAACGGTTTTATCATCCCCCTTGATTTACGAATGCGTAGCCACTCGCAGCATCTCTTTGTCGTCTTTCGCATCAGGCTCTCTTTTTATCTTTGGTCTTTAACTCCGGGTGGCGCGCAAGGAAACCGCCACGCCTTAGCTTATAACGGCCTGGCCTGAGCATGTCATCGTCAGTCCATCCACGCTTTAAGCCTTCCTCGTAGTCCTCCTGTGTGACTACAAGCTCAACCTCTTCAGATTTAAGCTCTGATTTCTCATCTTTCTTTTTCTTCATATAATTTCCTTTCTGCCAGCGTCGGTGGGCGTGCCGAGATGATCCGAATCAGGTCATCGTGCCGCTCAATGAAGACAACGAATAGCATACGTTGGAATGAATATCCGATGATGAAATAACGCACCTCGTCAAATGAGTGCTGGGCATCCTCACCCTCAAGCGCATTTGGATCATAAAAGACCTCTGTGGCTTCGCCGAAGCTAACACTATGCTTCTTTAGATTGGCGACTGCCTTTTCATCATCCCACTCGAATCTCATTGCTGGCTTTTCTTCCTGGCAATCATTTCAAGAATGCACAGCAACGCGCGGCATCTCTTTGCCATCACCGCCTTCTGCTGGCGTCAGGACCTTCAAAGGCTGCGGCCACTCAACATCGGGAACACGTTTCGGACCAAAGCGTGCTTCTCGGCCTTTGGCTTTGTCGCGCAGCGCGGTCAAAACTTTTTCGGGCGTGATGGGCACTTCGTCTATGCGAACGCCGACGGCATCATAGACGGCGTTGGCGATGGCTGGCATGACTGGAAGAAGCGGACCTTGCCCAACCTCTTTCGCTCCGAACGGACCATTGGGGTCACGGTCTTCGATCAAGTAAGTTACGACATCGCACATCTCAAGCGTCGTTGGACTCTTGTATTCAAGAAGCGAAGGAAACTTGTGCACGACGTTGCGGTTAGCGCGATAGGTCATCTCTTCCATCAAAGCTTCGCCCAAGCCCATATAGACTGAGCCTTCGACCTGTCCCATGACGAGCGCAGGGTTGATTGATTGTCCTATGTCGTGGCCTATCCAGATGCGCTCAACCGTAACGATTCCTGTAGAAGCATCAACGTCAACTTCCGCAACTGCGGCAGAGTAGCTGTAGGCGGGCGATGGTCCGACGCCCGCGCCTTTGTAACGACCGGGCGAGCGCGGCGGCGTGTAAGAGCCGACCGTGCCGATTGTGCCGAACTTTGATTCGGCGAGCACGACAGCTTCGGCAAACGTCACGCCCGTCTCTGGATTCTCAACATCGAAGACGCGCCTATCCGCGAACGAAAGGTTCTCAATCGGCACAGAGAGTTTTTCAGCCACAGCCATCGTCAATAATTCACGCGCACGCTCCGCAGCCTGAATCGCGGCGTTACCCGTCATCAACGTGACGCGGCTCGAATAGCTCCCCAAGTCAACGGGCGTCAAATCCGTGTCGGCTGTGATGACGCGAATGTCGAAAGGATCAATGCCAAGAATCTCAGCGACGATGTAAGCGAGGATTGAGTCAGAGCCTTGACCAATATCAGTTGAGCCGCATTGAACGCAGACTCCGCCTTGACGGTCCAGTCGAAGCTGAACGCCTGAGTGCGGCATGTTGTTCCAGTAGATTGGAAGCCCTGCGCCGCAGATGTAAGAGCTACACGCTAGCCCCACGCCTTTGCCTTCCGGTAGCTTTCTGTTCTCTCTGTCCCAATTAGAAAATTTCTTCTTCCATTCTGAGCCTTCAACGACCTTCTCAATACACTTGCCTAAACCCATCGAGCCGATGCGAAGGTAGTTCGCCGTAACAGAGAAGGGCTGGACAAGATGCTTCAATCGCATCTCAGCCGGATCGAGTTTCAATTCTTCCGCAATCTTGTCCAGATGAACTTCGAGCGCGAAGCGAGGCTGCGGCGTTCCATGCCCGCGTTTTGGTCCGCACGGCGGCTTGTTCGTGAAAGCGCGAAGTCCTCGAAACTTGTAGCGCGGAACATTGTAGGTCACAGTCTGAAGCGCGCCAGTGTAGAAGGTTGAGGCAACGCCGTAAGAGCCGTAAGCGCCGCCGTCCAGAAACGATTGAAAGTCCATAGCCGTAATCGCGCCGTCCTTTTTCACGCCCGTTCTAATCTTCATCAGAACCGGATGACGCCCGCGATGACAATAGAAGACCTCCTCGCGCGTTAAGGTAACTTTCACAGGGCGACCCGTCATCATCGAAAGCTTCGAGACAATAATCTCGTGGTTGAAAGGATCGGATTTGCCGCCAAAACCTCCGCCGTTCGGTGTTGCGATGACCCGAATGTGGCTCGCGGGAAGTTCTAAAGTCTTAGCGAGCGCGCGGTGAACGTAGTGCGGCGTCTGAGTTGCGCTCCAGAGTGTGAGTTTATGGTCCGTGTCGAAATGAGCGACAGCCGCGTGTTGCTCCATCGGCAGGTGCGTGTTGCCTTCGTAGAATAAAATGTCCTCGCGTATTAAATCCGCCTCCTTGAAACCCTCGCCCATGTCACCGAATTCGAGCGAGACTTTTTTATGAACGTTCGCGCCGTCGCCATAATCGTGTATGCGCGGCTCATCAATCATCACGGCCTCTTCGATGCTCGTGATGGTTTGAAGTTTCTTATACTCAACTTCGATTAAATTCATCGCGTCGAACGCCGTGTCTTCATCAATGGCAGCGACGGCAGCGACTGGATCGCCGATGAAGCGAACCTTGTCAATGCAAAGAGCATGTTCGTCTTGACTGACCGGAAGAATGCCGTAAGGAATGGGCAAATCACGTCCTGTGAGAACGGCAAGAACGCCGGGCAATGCCTGAGCTTTCGAGGTGTCTATGCTTTTAATAATCGCGTGCGGCTCAGAGGAACGCAGGATTTTGCAGAAGAGCATACGCGGCAGCACGATGTCGTCGGCAAACTTCGTCTGCCCTGTGCATTTCTGGCGCGCGTCAACTTTGCGAAACGGTTTGCCTACGACTTTCA
>Ga0066662_10000281_pt1 | contig 22181 bp, 22 predicted proteins | sample GraSoiAngelo_111_FD_133939 | JGI IMG/M metagenome (GOLD analysis project Ga0066662, IMG submission 133939) | Grasslands soil microbial communities from the Angelo Coastal Reserve, California, USA - 14_0903_12_40cm | ecosystem: Environmental > Terrestrial > Soil > Grasslands | place: USA...
CGGCAAGCGCAAGATCACGCCCAAGAAAGTCTTTCCGGGCTACGTGCTCGTCGAGATGGACATGGACGACGCGTCTTGGTACGTCGTGCGCAACACCTCGGGCGTGACCGGATTCGTCGGGTCGCCGGGGTCGGGTGAGAAGCCCGTGCCGCTGCAGGACAAAGAAGTCAAGACGATCCTCAAGCAGATGGGCATCGAGACGCCCAAGCTCAAGATCGACTTCGCCAAGGGCGATCGGATCAAGGTCACCTCGGGTCCGTTCTTCGACTTCACCGGGATTGTCGATGACATCCAGCCGGAGAAGGAAAAGGTTCGCGCGCTCATCTCCATCTTTGGACGGGAGACGCCCGTTGAGCTCGAGTTCTATCAGATTGAGAAAGTCTGAGGCGCTGCTTTAGCAGCGTGGTGGCGGGGCGAGCGGCTCCGCATCGGTTCTGACGGCCCGCGGCCCCGGACATCCTGTCCGGGGCCGCTCTGTGTTCGCATCGCTTCCGCGCATCCTGCGCACGCTCGCTCACAAGGCCGTCAGAACCGATGCGGAGCCGCTCGCCCTTGCGGGCGTCGCTGTTTTTGCGCGGCTCGTTGTGCCGTTACATTGCTGCGCCGCCGCCCGTGTAGATTTTCATCCAGTGCGGGCCGGATGTTTCGCGGGTGTAGATTGCGTAGGTGTTGGCGTCGTAGCCGATGATGCTCGTGACTAGGGCCGGGGTGTTGTTGCCGAGGTCGACTGCGTCGACCAGATATTCCGCCTCCTCTTCGAGTAGCGGTTCCGTTACTTTGATCGTTTGGATGTTGGTGAGTGCTTCGACGAAGCCCGTGCCGTGATATCCGGCGTCGAGGACGAAGAAGAGGCGTTTGTCGGTGCGTGGTGTGCCCGTTCCGCGTAGGTCGACCGTGCCGACGAATGCGGTGCCGCGGCCCAAGTCGATTCCCGTGAGGTTGCGGACCGTCAGGTGCGCGGGCGTCGTGTTGAGTTTTGCTGCCGCAGCTGCTAGCGCCAGGCCGCGTTCGTGCGCGGTTGGGGCGCGGCGTGGGGATTTTGCGTAGCCGCCGAGTGTCGAAGCGAGCGCGCTCACGTGGCCCGTCAGGTGCAGTGACGGTGGAACCGTGATGTGCGCTTGTGCGTGGTCGACCGTTGCCGGCACCGTGGCGATCACGCGGCCGCCGAACAGTACGTGGACGCGGTTGCCGGCGCTTATCAGGGCGGCGATCGATGCGTTCGCGAGGCCTTGTGATGGGCCGCCGTCGTTCGAGCCGGGATTGATGAACGTGCCGTCTTTGCGGACTGCGATCGGGTCGAGGAAACCGCCTTCGCCGATTGCGAAGATCGCGTCTTGTGTTGATGCGGCGTTCGCTTGCGGTGTCGGCGGCACTGCGGTCAGCGTGCTTGCCGTGAGTGCGGCGACGAGTGCGATGCGGATCGAACGGGTCGGGAGCGTCACGGCGCGGTTGGTCCTTTCGGAGGGTGTGCGGTCATTGGTAGGCTTTGAGTTTCGGCCATAGCGTTGCGAGCGGTGGGTGGACGCCGCGGCAGTATGCGATACCTTTGCCGTTCTCGTACGGCATCGCGTACGGTGACGAGGTCGTGCCGAGTGGGCGCATCTCCGTGCAGTAGGGGCGCAGCTGGTCCAGATTGTTTTGGACGCGCAAGACGTCCGTGGCTGGTTGGCCGCGCAGGGCCCAGAGATAGTATTGGTTGTGGCCGCTCAGCGCGGGCGGGAGCGCGTATTCTGCGCCGTAGATGTCGAGCGCTGCCGCTTCGCCGTAGTTGTTCACCAGGATCGAGGTGTGCGCGCGGGCATCCGGCGGAACGTGCTGCCACGCGGTGCCGACTTCTCGCACGAAGTCGTGCCAGCCCAGCATGTCGGCGAAGGTTTGCGGCAGCGGGACGCCTTCGCCGAGTTTTTCCGTCGCTTGTGGCGTTAGGTGCAGGGCCCGTTCGTAGGCGAGCAGCGTTGGCGGGTTCAGGATCGGGAGTGCCATCGGCGCGACGGCGAGCGACAGCGCGATGCCCAGCGCCGTCCATGTCGTGCGCAGCACGACGTTGCCGATCGCGTGCTCCAGGGTTACCGCGCCGAGCGCGAATGCGGTCGGGTAGGCGGCGGCGAGATAGTAGTCCTTGCCGTGCAGCGCGATCATGATGACGTAGATCGCGACGAATGCGATCGCGAACGGGCGGGCCGTGCGCAGCGCGCGAATCGTGTAGGGCCCGGCGATACCTGCGATCCAGATCGGCGCGAACAGCGGGTTCATCACGAAGATTTGGTTGGCGATGAACGCCAGCGGCGCCAGCACCACGTTCTTGCCCTGCGCGCCGTTGGTGAGCAGCTCCACGATCGTCCAGCCGTGCGTCGCTTGCCAGATCACGTTCGGGACGACGAGCGCGATTGCGATCAGCGCGCCGAGCGCCGTCTCGCGGGTTGCGAGGATGCGGCGCGCGTCCGTTGCGAGCAGGCCGGCGGCCAGGGCGACGAGCCAGAACGGGATCGAGTCCTTGATCTCGAGCGTGATGCCGATGACGGCGCCGCACCACAGCATCGCGCTGCGTTCGTCGAGGATGATGCGGCGCGCGATCAGGTATGCCGCCAGCGTCCAGCACAACGGTTCGAACGACGTCGTGTTCAGCGTCGCCGTGATGCCCAAGAACATCGGCGCGAACGCCGTCGCCGCGCCGGCCATCACCGTTGCGCCGCGGCCACCGCCGAGTAGGCGCACGAACGCGCACGTGACGAGCACCAAGGCGGCAGCGGCGAACACGGCCGGCAAGCGCAGCAGCCATGTCTGGTGGCCGAGACCGTACATCGCCGCGGCGAGCAGCGGGACGATCGGCGGCTGGTCGACGTATCCGAAAGCCGGGTGCCGGCCGCAGACGATGAAGTACAGCTCGTCGCGGAACACGTCGTAGCGGTTCGCGAACGCGAGGTGCAGTGCGAATGCCGCGCCGGCGAAAGCGAGCGCGATGCGGTGCGAAGGTTCGGGGTCCGAGGCGAGCGGATGCCGCACGACGGGTGCTTTGTCGACGCGCCGTTCGTTCCTCGGCGACTCCGCGTTGCGCGCTACCCGCCGTGCCCGGTGAGGGTTTGCGCGAGATAGATTACCGTCGCGCTCGTCACGATCAGCGTGACGCTCCAGCCTGCCGCGGCGAGCCATCCGGCGATCCGCCGATCCCCCATGATGCGTTCGTTGCGGCCCACCAGCAGCATCAGCATCATCGTGAGCGGCGTCGCCACGCCCCCGGCGATCCCGCTGAAGAACAGCAGCTTGATCGGCGCGACGCCGGCCATGCCGATCAGCACGGCGATAAGCGTGCACGCGCACAGCGTCAGGTAGAAGCTGCGCGCGCGGGAGAACTTCGCGTCGAGGCTGCGGCGCCAGCCGAACATTGCCGCCGCGACGTATGCCGACGTCGCCGCGATGACGGGGACCGCGACCAGGGTCGAGCCCAGCAACCCGATCCCGAACACGAGGGACGCATACGTACCCGCGACCGGCGCGAGCGCTTGCGCGGCCTGTTCGGCGGTTTGAACGTGACGGTGGTGCGTGCCCAGCGTGGCGCCGGTGGCGACGAGGATGAACCAGAACGTCAAGCCCGCGACGACGATACCCAGCGCCGCATCGACCTGCACGAGCCCGAGACGCCGCAGCGGCGGCTTTTCTTCGCTGACTTCGATCGTCTCCCACACGTACGCGTAGGCCGTGAGCGCAGTCCCCAGGAGAGCGAGCGCGCCGGACACGGTCTCCGGGCGAAGATCGAAATGCGGGATGAACGAACCGCGAAACACGGCGCTCCAATCCGGATGCGCCAGAAACGCCGCGCCGACGTACGTCAGGAACAGCAGTGCGACGTAGCGCAGGACGCGCTCGATCGCGCGGTAACTGCCGAACACGAGCATCAGCACCGAGACCGCGCCGAGGGGCGCCACCCACCAGCGGTAATCGATGCGGGTCAGGAGTTGCATCGCCGCGCCGCCGCCCTCGAGATCGGCGGCCAGCGTGAGCAGGTTCACGATCAGCAGTACGGTTAGCGCCACGATCGCCCACGCGCGGCCGTACGCGCGGCGAACGCAATCCTCGAGACCTTTTTTCGTGATGGCGCCGATCTGCGCGGCGACGGCTTGGACGACCGACAGCATCGGAATGATGAGCAGCGTCAGCCAGCCGAGCTCGTACGTGGTCGTTGAGCCGATCACCGCGAGCGTCGCGACCGTCGTGGGATCATTGTCCGATGCGCCGGCGACGATCCCCGCGCCGAACCGCACGTCGGGCGACCGCCGCTCCCGCGGCGAACGTTCCCGCGGTGAATCCAAAGGCGGACCCCGCCTGCGTCGCATCGTCGAGTCCGTACCCACCGCGTCGCGAGGCGAGCGGCGCTGTGACGCTGGACCGACCGATTCGAAAGCCTTCGTCGCCTCGCAGGCGAAACGCCCCTGGACACGATGAACGACGACACCACGGCGCAGCCCGCGCACCCTGCCCCCGATCCCCATTCAGCCGATCCGTCGAGCGCCGAACCCGTGCCGGGCGCCGAGCCGGCCGACGCGCCGCCGTTCGAAGCCGCGATGAGCATCGCGGCCGCGTTCGCCGGCACGGCGGAGCTCGCGCCCCAGCCCCAACCGGCGCCCGAGCCCGCGCACGACCCGGACCCGCCTTCGGATCGGGTCGCCCTGCCCGACCCGATCCCGGCGCCGCAAGCCGTCGCCGACCTGGAGCCGATTCCGCCCCCAGAACCGATTCCGCCCCCGAAACCGATCGCGGCCCCCGAGGCGATCGCGCCGCCGGAACCCATCGCTGCGCCCGAGCCCATCGCTGCGCCCGAGCCCATCGCTGCGCCCGAGCCGCTCGCCGCTGTCGAGCCGATCGCCGCTCCCGAGCCGATCGCCCCGCCCGAGTCCGTCCATGTCGAGCCCGCAGCTGTGGCGCCCGCGGCGGCGGAGCCGGTGGCGACGGAACCCGCTTCGGCGGAACCCGCTATCGGTGAGGCTACGCCCGCGGCTGCGCCCGTTGTTCCGCCGCCGGTCGACCCGCGCAAGGTGCGCGCGCAGCAGGCGTGGGAGCGCGTCGTCGCGGCGCGCGAGAGCGGCGAGTCGCTGACGGGCTATGTCACCGCCGCCGTGAACGGCGGGCTGCTCGTCGACGTCGGCGGCATCCGGGGGTTCTTGCCGGCGTCGCAAGCGCGCGTGCCGATCGGCACCGCGATCGACACGCTGGTGAAGACGACGGTGCCGCTCAAAGTGATCGACGTCGACGCGGGCCGGCGCCGCATCGTGGTGTCGCATCGCCGCGCAGTCGAAGAAGACCGGCGTGCGAAGCGCAGCGAGCTGTTGCGCTCGCTGCAAGTCGGTCAGGTTCGTGAAGGTACCGTCGTGCGGCTCACCGACTTCGGCGCGTTCGTCGACCTCGGCGGCGTCGACGGGCTCATCCCGATGCGCGAGCTCGCGTTCGAGCGCGTCGAGAAGACGTCGGACGTCGTGACCGTCGGGGAGAAGCTTCCCGTCGAAGTGTTGCGCATCGACGAGAACGGCAAGAAGATCTCATTGTCGCGCAAGAACGCGCTGCCCGATCCGTGGCGCGATCACGCCGACGTGCTGCGGCGGGGCGCGACCGTGCAAGGCAAGGTCGTGTCGAAAGAGCCGCGGCTTCAAGTCGAGCTCGCGCCGGGGATCGTCGGGATGGTGCGCGAGAGCGACGCCAACCCGGCCGATTACGAGATCGGCGAAGCGATCGAAGTGATGGTGCGCTCGGCGGACCGCGCGACGCGCAGGATCCAACTCACGACGATGCACGGCGCCGCCGAAGCCGCCGCGACGACCGCGAAGTCGACGAGCGGCTTCGCATCGCTAGGCGAAGAGCTGCGGCAGCGCCCGCACAAGCGCCAGCGCCGCACATAGGTCCGCGCGCGCATGGACGCGCGAGATGGGCGCTGGCCGCTCGTCGGTATCACCTGACTCGACAGCGTGAACCCATCGGCCTCGTCATCTCAACGGAGCCGGCTCCAGAGGCGAGCGAGATATCCCAGCGCGGCGATGACGATCCCGAACGCCAACGCGCCCGCTCCGACCCACGTCATCGAGCGAACGTTCGACGCTTCGACGCTCGGGGCGCGCAGCGTCTGGGCGTCGCCGCTTGCCGCGACGAGGCGCACCAACGTCGCGCGAAAGAAGAGTGCCCGCGCCGGCGCGCCGGCGAAACCGTCGCCTGCGAAGGCGCGTCCGGCCGCGCCCGCGAGCTGCGCCTCGACGGTCGTTCCGTCGGCGCGTCGCAGCGTGACGTACGGCTGGCGGCTCCGGGGTTTGGCAGGGCTGCTCGCTCGCGTCTCCACGGCGACGATGGTGACCCGTTCCCACCTGCACGCTCCCGCCGACACCCGAGCAGCTACGCCTGCGGTGCAGCTCGGATCGGAGCGAAACGCCTCTGCGTCGGCGTCGTCTTGCGGTCCCACAGTTCGCCCGGCGCCTACGAAGAGCACGCCGACGACGATCAGCACCGCGGCGATCACGAACGCCGCGTTCTTGCCGAGCGCCGACGAGAGAGCCGGGGTCAACGTCCCACGGGCTGGGCGACCCAGCTCCGGAAGTCGTGCGGATTCTCCACAAAACGATGGGAGTCGAATTCTGGGACCGCCCATGCCACGCGCCGTACTTGACCGGACAACCTAGCAGGGTCCTCTGAGAGGTCCCGGCACGGGGCGGCGACCCCGGGCCTGGGGCTCCGAAGTCGGCCTGCTGACACGGGCGCCGAGCCGTGGTAGACTGGGGCGTTGCGCCCGGCTGTCCGCTGGGCCGTGACGGCTCGCCTACCCCGGCGGCCGGCGCGTTCACTTGGGGGAGATGGCTTCAGTCCGCTTCGCGGCCTGAAGCCGGTCGAAAGGGATCACATGGCTAAGAGAGTCGTCGGGAAGATCGGTCTCGCTCTTCCCGCCGGGAAGGCGACACCTGCGCCTCCCGTCGGTCCGGCGTTGGGCCCCTATTCGCTCAACATCATGGACTTCTGCAAGCAGTACAACGACCGCACGAAAGCCCAAGAAGGCTTCATCATCCCGGTCGAGATCACGGTTTTCGAGGACCGGACGTTCACGTTCATCACGAAGACGCCGCCCGCGTCGTTTTTGATCAAGCGCGCGCTCGGGCTCGAGTCGGGCTCCAAAGAACCGAACCGCAACAAAGTCGGGAAGCTGACGCAGGCGCAAGTGCGCGAGATCGCCGAGGCCAAGAAGCCCGATCTCAACGCGAACGACGAAGCCGCTGCGATGAAGATCATCGCCGGCACCGCGCGCTCGATGGGCGTGGAGGTCGCGAACTAAATGCGCAAGCACGGCAAACGCTTCAAGAACCTCGCCGCGGCGTTCGACGCGGAGAAGTTGTACGATCCCAGCGAAGCCACGACGCTGGTGAAGAAGAACGCCACCGCGAAGTTCGACGAGACCGTCGAGATCCACATCAAGCTCGGCGTGGATCCCAAGAAGTCCGATCAGAACGTGCGCGGCACGGTGAACCTGCCGCACGGCACCGGACGCGTCGTGCGCGTGATCGCGTTCGCGCGCGGCGACGCCGCGCGCGCGGCGCAGGAAGCCGGCGCCGACGTCGTGGGCGAAGCGGATCTCATCGAGCGCGTGAAGGGCGGCTTCAACGAGTTCGACGTCGCGGTCGCGACGCCCGACATGATGCCGGCGATCGGTAAAGAGCTCGGGCGCATCCTCGCGCAGAAGATGCCCAACCCCAAAGCGGGCACCGTGTCGCCGAACATCGGCAACGCCGTGCGCGACATCAAAGCCGGTAAGGTGGAATACCGCCTCGACAAGACGGGGATCGTGCACACGATCGTCGGCAAGGCGTCGTTCGAGGAGAAGGCGATCGTCGAGAACGTCGGCGTGCTGCTCGATGCGATCGTGCGCGCGAAGCCGTCAGCGGCGAAGGGCACGTACCTGCGCTCGATCACGCTGACATCCACGATGGGGCCCGGCGTGAAGGTCGATCCGACCCGCGTCCGCGCGACGGCGAGCACCGCCTAGCGGGAGGCTGAGCCAACGATCGAGACGGGGCGCGCAACGTTCGCTCCGTCTCTTTTTTTTGCGCTGCGGTCGTTTCGGGGAGGAGGGTGGCGCCGCAGCCTCACATGAGCCGAGGATAGCTCGACTCGCTCTACGGATTCGGGGGTCCTCCATGCGGCGTCTCATGTCTGCGCTTGCCGGCGCGCTCTTCGTCACGACGCTCGTCGCCTGCAACGGCGGCACCGGCAGCGTCCCGCCCAAGCAAGCGCCGCGCGATCCGGAGGCGTTCGTTCCGGCGAACACGAGCGCGGCGCGCGGGACGCAGACCATGCGGCAGATTCACGTCCCGCAGACCAGCTCCGATGCGCACGCGCGCCACACGCTGTCGACGAACATCCTCAGCGATCCCGGTTTCGAGTCGGGCGGGTTCGCCTCGTGGGGGCAGTGCGGCAACGTGAACGCCGCGATGTCGACGACGCGCGCGCACACCGGCACGTACTCCGCGCGCGCCGGTTCGGCCGGCTCGACGTCGGGCGAGATCAACGGCGACGCCGGCGTGTGCCAGCAAGTCACGATCCCCGCGAGCGGCGTGCTGACGTTCTGGTACTACGGGTTCTCGAACGAGACCTCGACGACGTACGCGTATCAAGAGGCCGAGCTGTTCAACTCGAGCGGCGTCACCGTGAAGATGCTGTGGCAGGCGGTCGACGAGAGCACCGGATGGACGCAGAAGACCGTCGACGTGTCGGCCTACGCCGGCCAGACGCTGTACTTGTATTTCGGCGTGCACGGCGACGGCTACACCGGAGCGTACACGATCCTGTACGTCGACGACGTGTCGCTCAGCGGCGGGACGAGCACGCCCACCCCGACGCCGCGGCCGACCGCGACGCCCGTCCCCACCGCGACGCCGACACCGGGCGGTACACCGACACCGAAGCCGACCGCCTCGCCGACGCCGAAGCCGACCGCGACGCCGGTTCCCACCGCGACGCCGACCGGCGGACCGACGCCGATCCCGCTGCCGACCGGCGGCGGCGCCAGCGGCTGCGGCATCTCGTGCGGCGTGGAGCGCTGGCACGTGAAGACGATGAGCGACACGTTCGCGTCGCAGGTGAACCGCAACGTGCAGATCGTCACGGTCGACACGCTGATCCACGCCGCGGTGCCGTCGGGCCTGTCGTCGTCGTCGGACAACGTGCGCTTCTCGCCGTGGGAATTGCAAGCGGTGCGCGTGCGCGGCACGATCGTCGGCTGGAAGACCGAGACCGACAACGACTACCACATCGTGATCTCCGACATGAACAACCCCAACGAGACGATGATCATCGAGCCGCCGTCGTCGGCGTGCTCGGGCGCGTGCCAGTCGGGCTACGGTTCGCTGTACCAGAGCGCGCGCGCCGCGTTCGTCACCTGTCTGGGCAGCCCGCCCTCGTCGTTCACCGCACCCGGCAAGACCGTGGTCGCCGACATCACGGGCGTGCCGATGTTCGATCTGCTGCACGGGCAAACGGGGGTTGCGCCCAACGGCATCGAGATCCATCCGGTGATGAGCGTCGCGTTCGTGTCGGGCTGTTGACACGCGCGTGACGCTGCGGGCGCTCGCGCCGCTCGCGCTGCTGTGCGCGGGCGCCGCGTGCGCGAACCACGCCGATGCGACGGCGCCGTCGCAGCCGGCCGCGTCGCCGGTGTCTGCGTACGACGCCGCGCTGCGGGCGAAGGGCGCGCAGCTCGCAGCGGAGGACGCCGCGAACGCCGCGCGGCGGCGCGCGGAGATCGCGCGCGTCGTGACCGGTTCGGCGCGTGACGTCACGCCGGCGAACGCGATGGCGGAACGTTTCGTGCTGCGCGTCACGAACCGCGCGGCGCGCGCGCTGCGGCGCATCGACGGCGGCGTGATCGTGTACGGCGGGCGTGGGCTCCATCGTCTCGGGCTTGCGAGCTTTTCCGTGACCGTCGACGTGCCGCCGAACCGCAGCGCGAACGTGAACGTCGCGATCCCGCTCGCGGCGTTCGCCGCGGAAGGCGCAGGCGCGCTCGCGCGCGCGAGCGGCACGCCCAAGCGGGTGGAGCTGGAGCTGACGGGCTACCGGCTCGAGGCCGGCGGCGAGCAGCGCGAGACCGACTAGCTCTCGCCCATCAGCGCCGTGGCCGCGGCCAGCGAGTCCACGATCTGCGTGCGCGCCGTGAGCCCGGCGATGCTGAGCAGGCGGATCATGCGCTGGTTGCGGGCGACGATGACGAGCTTGCCGGCGAGCGCGAGCGCGCGCGACTCGGCGCGGTACAGCTCGTGGATCGCCGTCGAATCGACGTAGCTCAAGCCGGTCAGATCGACGATGACGCGCGGGTTTTCACGCACCCGTTGAAAGGCCAGGTGCACCCCGTGCCGCGTCGAGATGTCATGCTCGCCGGCGAGTCGCACGATCGCCGGCGCTGCTCGTTCTCCCACCCCGCGAGACGACTTCGCCCGCGCGACCCCGGTTACTCCCCGCGGGGCGCGGGAGCTCTAATTGTGTAGGAGGACGATCCAAGCGCTAATTGCGCGCGCGCGTATGCGCCGCGTAAGTTTGCCAGCGAGGCCGCGTAAGCAGGCCGTATCAAGCAGTGTGTACCTTCGGCGGACGGTCATTCGACCGAGCCCGCGGCCGTCGGCGGGTACGGCGCTGCGCTCGCTGCCATTCACCCGAGGAGTATCATGGCCAATCAAGCTGTCTCCGGGCTCGGCCCGCTCTTTGGTCCCGACTTCGTCATCGTCACCGTCAACGACGAAACGAAGAAGAGCTTTCAGTTGCAAGTCTATCCGGACGCCAACAACCCGGCGCTCAAAGCGAACGGGCTCGCGCAGCAGTACTACTTCCTTCCGAAAGAACTGTACGTCGCGAAGCTCGAGAACTCGCCTGACGATTACGACTTCGGCATGACGGTCTTCAAGGGCCTCATGACGACGGAGACGTCCGTCGGCGTCACCGACGCGAACACGACGAGCGGCGCGGTGTCGGAGGGCGGCGGGTACTGCGCGTTCTCGATGACGTTCGCGATCCCGGACTCGGTGATCGCCAACGCGGTCGAAAAGCTCAAAGCGCACGACCACCCCGCGCCGAACCCGCGCATCGCGCAATATTTCGGCTGGGCGCAGAACCAGCCCGACCCGGTGCTCGGCATCGTGCCGATCCTCGAAAACAAAGCGTCGGTGAAGGTTCCGGCGCTGGGCGGCGTGGGCGACAAGAAGGCCCCGTTCTTCATCGACGCGCAAGGCGGCGGTGTCGCCAGCACCGAGGCGCACGGCATCAGCTCGTATCTCATCACCTGCAACGAGCTCGCGGCCGGCGCGATCGTGGGCGGCCTTCAGCAAGGCCACTCGCCGTTCGAGGTCCACTATGAGCTGAAGTGGCAGGCGTATCTCAACGCGGTGCACGTCGACGTGATCATCGACGTGTCCAAGACGTTCGACTCGTTCTCGGCGGCCGTCTCGGCGCAAGGCTTTTTCAGCAGCGCGTCGCTTTCGTACGCGTACGACAGCTGCATCACGAACGGTTCGATCACGACCGTCATGAAGTACAACAACGCGGCGATCCCCGACGACCTCAAGAAGATGATCGAAAAGCAGGTCGATCAGATGCGCCAGCAGGCGTTCGACACCGTCAAGAGCGAGATCTTCGATTGGAAGCCGGCCGCGGACCCCGCGGCGACGACCAGCGGCGGCGGCGGCGGTCTCTTCGGCAGCCTGTTCGGCTTCGGCGCTCAGGTGTCGATGAAGGCCAAGCACGAAGTGCGCCAGGTGAAGCTGACGAACAGCTTCGACCTCGACAGCGCCGTTGCGATCATCGACGGCGTCGACGGAACCCTCAACGACCTCGCGCCCGCGGTGAAAGCGAACCTCGACAAGTATCTCGCCATCGTGGACATCGGCGAGTACTTCAAGAAGCTGCAAGTCGCCGGCACCTGCTGGATCAACTGGAACGAAGTGCTGCCCGACGGCACGAAGCTCTCGGATCCCGTCATGTCCGCGCAGCTCGAGGTGAGCTATCCGGACTACGACAGCCCGGTCGCGGAGGACGGCACGCCGAACCTGCAGACGCAGGCCAACGGTTTCCACTACACGCTGGGCAAGGCCGATCCCAACTCGTCGGGCGAGCTCGCGATGTGGACGCCGGACAATCCGAAGGACGTCGTCAACATCGCCTACCTGCGCTTGGACAAGCCGCCCAAAGACTGGCCGGCCGACCAGGTAAAGCTGCGCCAGACGATCATCTTCGACGGCAACGATCCGCGCGTCGAGCTGGCCGACGGCGGCACGCAGGTGCAGACGGAGTTCCTCACGACCGAGCACGACGCGCGCATCACCGTCGACAGCGTCGGGTACGTGTTCGTGCGCTTCATGCTCGACCGGATTCTGCCCAAGGACAACATCACGGTCACCATCACGACGACGCTGGGATCGCGCAACGACACGCTGACGATCACCAAGGCGAACCAGAAGAACATCATCTGGCAGATCTTCTCCGATAAGTACTTCGACGAGAAGCAGTTCTCGTACACGGTCGACGTGGAGGTCACGGGCCCGAACTTCACCGACGACCCGGTGCAGTACTCGACGCCCAAGCCGATCGTCGTCAAGCTGCCGCAAGGCCGCGTGAAGTACCTCAACCCCGTGCACATCGCGCTGCCGGCGCCGCCGCCGGACAAGGTTCAGACGGTCAACAACTACATCAAAGCATATTCGGCGCTCGTATCAGCATGATGCGCCCCAACCTGACGAGCGAGTTTCTCGTTTCGCGGGTTCAGCAGCGCCCCGCGGTCGCAACGGCGACCGCGGCGGCGCCGCCGGTCGCCGAAGCGATGATCGCCCGGCCGCTCATCTTCCGACAGACGATCGCTCAACCGACGCGAGTCATGGCCTCCGCGTTCTTGCTCAACGCGATCGCCACGGTTCAGGTCGCTCAGCTGCACCTGCCGGACGAAACCACCCGCAGCGGCTCGACGTACCGCGATCGCTACGACACGAGCGTGCTGTGGTACGTCCCGTCGCTGGCGCTTGCCGACGATCCCGATCCCGCGTTTGCGTTCGCCGCTACGCAATCGGGTCAAGACAAGAACGGCAACCCCTACAACCACGCGTCGCTGTCGCTTTCGTTGAAGAAGAGCGTCCCCGCGGACGCCGTCGCCGCGCAGCAAGCGGCTCCGGCGCTCACGTTGCGCGAGATCGGGCTCGACGGCCTCACGGCGACGCTCGCGACCACCTATACCGACGACGGCGGCAACCCGGCGCACGACGCGATTCCGGGGACGGTCCAGACCGCCGACGACGGATCGCTGCGCCTGACGTTCGACCCGCTGATCGCGACGGCGGCGACGCGGGCGTTCCTCAACCTCACCAACGACGGCGCCGCGTCGGTGCACCTCACCGCGTCCTACCAAATCTGGCGCAAGCCGGTCGCGCGCCCGATGCTCATGATGTTCCGGCCGGCGATGATGCCGATGGCGATGCGGATGGGCCCCGTGCCCGCGCGACCGTTTCCGCAGCGGCCCGCACCGCCGCCGACGGCGCCCGCGCCCGCGCAGGGCGACGGCTACGTGCAAGCGGTGGCGCAGTACGCGCTGGACCTTCCGCTCGCGAAGAAATACACGGCCGACGCGTATCGTACGAAGTACACCATCGCGGCCGGCGGTCCGGCGCGCACGATCGTCGACGTCAACGACCTGCGCAACTACGACGTCCACCAGTCGGAGTACCATGAGTTCACCGCGGTCGACATCGACAAGTACACCTCGTTCAGCCGCTTGTATCTGGGCGAGATCAGCCGCCGGATCGTCGCGGTGCCCGCGAAGTACGGCATTCTTCGCAGCAGCATGGGAACCGCCGCATCGTGCGAGGCCGTCGTCAACGCGGCGGCGTCCGACGGCAGCGACTGCACGTTCGAGTTCCGGTTCGATCTCGCGCCGACCGTGAGCGCGATCGATCTGATCGAGCTGGCGCAAGACCTGGCCGCAAACCCGCAATCTGCGGGCTGCCGGCTCGTTCTCCCGGATCGGCTCGACGTATCCGCGTGCACGGCGGTCGGCACGGCGTTCGCGACGTCGAGCGCGTGGAAACCCGGCGTCGCGCCGCACACCTTCTCGCTCGTGGTGACCATGGGCGGCGGCGACGTGCACACGCCGGCCGTCGCGAACGCCAACTTGTTCATCAAACAGCTCGCGGCCGAGGTTGCGCCGTACCTCACCGCGCAGGTCGGCCTCAAGCTCGACGACGCCTACCCCGATCCCGTCCCCGCCGACGTCGTGGTGAACCTCCACCTGAGCGGCGCGAGCGACGAAGTGAACACCTCGATCGACCCGGTGGCCCAGACCATCGTCGTCACCAACGCGGGCCCGCTGGATCTCCAGCTGACCCGCTACGGCACGACCAACGGCGGACCCATCACGGTGTTCCCGCTCAATGCCGAGCTGGCTGCAGGCACGTCGACGACGTTCCCGCTGCCTGCGGCCCACGACGTCTTAGCGGTACCGGTGGACCGCAAGCTGAAGCTCGAATCGCCGCTGACGAAGGCCGCGCTGCAGCGCTACGTCACGTTCAAGACGCAAACCGTGCAGACGGTGCAGTACGTGCTCGGCATCAACGCGACGCAAGTGGACTTCACGGGCGGCAAGCTCGAGAACGTGGACGTTCAGATCACGTTCGTCGACTTGCCGGACGTGGTCGTGCCAAAGCTTAGCGTGAGCTCCGTGCGCAAAGCCGCCAGCACGAACCTCGTGGTTCCCATCGAGCACGCCATCGGCTCGCTCGCGGCGACGCTCGACGTCACCGGCGCGCGCGCGGGCGCCCCGCTCGCGTTCACGCTGCAACACGATTTCGTCGACGATCCGATCTTCATCCTCAAGCAGAGCGATCTGCCGGCTTCATAAGCCGACGGCGCAGGGCGGTTCGCGCGAAGCCGAACTTTTGCGCGGACCGTTCGACCGGCGAGTCCGCGACGGTTTTCAGCGCGGCAGCGCTCGCGCCGCGCTCGTGCGCGATCGCGAGCCGCGCCGCCACGAGCGCCTGATGCACGCCGCGCCGCCGGAACGCCGGGAGCACCGCGGCGCTCCAGAGCAGCGCGGTGTCGCCGGAGATTCCGAGCGCCGCGGCACCCGCGTCGTCGCCGTCGAGCGACGCGATGACGAGCACGTGCGCCGCGGCGGCGGTGGTCTGCAGCGTTCGCCGCATCACGGCGGCGTCGTCGGCGTCGTACTGGAACGCGCGCGCCGCGAGCTCGGTCCATGCGCGCCGGTTCGTCGTCGTCCGCACCGTGACGGAGCCGGGCGGTGCCGCCGCCGCCACGGGCCCCTCGAGGACGGCCAACGTCTCGTCCTCTTCGGCGTAGCCGCGAGCGCGCAGCAGCGCGCCGTCGCGCGCGAGCACGGCCTCGTCGAGCTCGAAGCGCGCCGGGTGCGCGCGTGCAGCGTAGAACTCCTCGACGACCGTGAGGTCGTCCGCGCGCAGTGCGCGCGTGGACCCCGCGCCGAGCGCGAAATCGAGCCGCGTTCCGGTCACGTAGATCGCGTAGCCGCCGGCGACCGGGATCGCTCCGTCGCCCGCCGTTCCCGCATCGACGTTTCGATTTCGCAGGAAGGCGGCCCAGAAGGCTGCGGCCCGGTCGGGACCCGCCGAGGTAGCGGGGTTCATACGGCTCAGGGTCACGCACCGAAGCGCTTCGGCCCTGCTTGGCGCGCGCCGTGTATGCGGCTCGTAAGGGGGCGGGGGCACGGCGTAAGTGGAGCGGGCCGCCGCGTAAGTGCCGTGTAGGCTCGGAGCGGTATGTTGGCGGGACGGTCATCGACCGCCATCCGCCTAAACCGCAAGGAGACCAGGTTCATGTCATCCAGCGACCCGACCGATTCGCCGACCGACGACTCTTCGACGGACACCGCACCGAGCGGCGACGACTCGTCGACGGACACGGGCGGCGGCTCCTCGCCGGATACGGGCGGCGGCGATTCGTCCACCGATTCTTCCAGCGATGACGGATCGAGCGATTCTTCGAGTGATGACGGATCGAGCGACTCGTCCAGCGACGACGGATCGAGCGACTCGTCCAGCGACGACTCGTCCAGCGATGACTCGTCGAGCGCTGACTCGTCGAGCGATGACTCATCGAGCGATGACTCGTCGAGCGATGACTCATCCAGCGATGACTCATCCAGCGATGACTCATCGAGCGACTCCTCTAGCGATAGCGCATCGAGCGATTCGTCCAGCGATGGCGCGTCGAGCGATTCTTCTAGCGATGGCGCGTCGAGCGACGGTTCGTCCAGCGACGGCGCGTCGAGCGAGAGTTCGTCCAGCGACGGCGCGTCGAGCGAGAGTTCGTCCAGCGACAGCGTGTCCAGCGACAGCTCTTCGAGCGACGGTTCGTCCAGCGATAGCGCGTCCAGCGACAGCTCGTCGAGCGACGGTTCGTCCAGCGTGTCCAGCGACAGCTCTTCGAGCGATGGCGCATCCAGCGATTCGTCGTCCAGCGAGAGCGCGTCCAGCGACAGCTCTTCGAGTGACGGCGCATCCAGCGACAGCTCGTCCAGCGATAGCTCGTCCAGTGACAGTTCGTCTAGTGACGGCGCTTCCAGCGACAGTTCTTCTAGCGCGTCCACCACGGGCGGTAACGGGAGCAGCGGCGCGACGGGCGCGAAGCCGGGCACCGGTGGCAGCGGTTCAGGCGCGAAGACTCCCGCCGGCGGCGGCGGTGCTACCGCGAAGCCGGCTGCGGCCGTGGACTACGGCAAGATGGTGCCGATCCCGTCGGGCATCAATGCCGGTCTCACGGCGGCCTCACAGAGCCAGATGATCGCGGCGCTCGGGACGCCCGGCGCGCTTACGCAAGACTGCTCCTCGATCACGAACAAGGCGCTGGCGAAGCTCATCGTGACCGAAGACGTCGGCCCGTTCAAGGCGACGGGCCTGAAGCCCGCCGTCGAAGCGCTCAAGCGCGTGTTCGCGGCGATCAAAGCGGCAAAGCCCGACCTCTACGCGGTGCTCACGACCGCGGGCATGACGTGCTGCCGCGCCGTGCGTGGTTCCACGACGAATTTCTCGAACCACTCCTGGGGCTCGGCGATCGACATGAGCATCCACGGGAAGCTCACCCCGCTCGGATCGCAGACGGTTCAGCAAGGGCTGGTCGATATGGCGCCGTTCTTCCACGCGGAGCGCTTCTTCTGGGGCGCCGGCTACCACACACGTCCGGACGGCATGCATTTCGAGGTTTCCAACGAGCTGCTGCACGACTGGAAAACCAACCACACGATTCCGTAGCCTCAGAAAGGGTTCACTACGATGCAGGATGATTCGTCTACCGCCGGAGTTCCCGACGATCCGTCGTCGAGCGACACGTCTTCGAGCGAGTCCTCGTCGGTAGACGATTCGTCCTCGTCCGATCCATCACCGGACGATTCATCGTCGTCAGAGGATTCGTCGCCGTCAGATGACTCGTCGTCTTCGGATGACTCGTCGTCTTCGGATGACTCGTCGTCTTCGGATGACTCATCGTCGTCGTCGGACGACTCGTCGTCGTCGGACGAATCGTCGGCGTCCGATGACTCATCATCGTCGGAGGACTCATCATCGTCGGAGGACTCGTCGTCGTCAGGCGACTCGTCATCGTCGGACGACTCATCATCGTCGGACGACTCATCATCGTCAGGCGACTCGTCATCGTCGGACGACTCGTCGTCATCGGATGATTCGTCGACCGCTTCGGATGCCGGATCGTCGGATGCCGGGTCTTCTGATTCCAGCTCATCCAGTGCCGCGGCGGCGTCTGCTTGGCCGGACGCGAGCGCCGGCGGATGGAATGCGTCGATTCGTGCCGTCGACGGCATGCAGCGCGTCCCGATCGCCGGCTTGACGACGCTGAACCGCAACGCTTCGCTGGTGCCGGAGGCCGAAGGCTCGGCCGCGCAGCGCGCGATCGCCTACGTGCCGGCGGCGTTCGACGCGAGCAGCGCCGTGGAGATTCTCGTGCACTTGCACGGGCACAACATCGGCCAGCGCCAGCGCTCGGCGAAGACGAGCGCGCCCGGCACGGTGCGTGACGTGCTGCTCGACAAGATCGCGTCGCAAGTCGTCGCGAGCGGCCGGCGCATGATCGTCCTGCTGCCGCAGGGGACGCCGTCGTCCGGGTTCGGGCCGACGAGCTTCTCCGACTTCGACATCGGCAAGTTCATCGACGAAGCGCTCGCGGCGCTGGTGACGGCGGGCGTGTTCAGCGCGAAGCCGGGCGTCGGACCGGTAGTTCTATCCGGCCATAGCGGCGGCGGCGGCGCGCTTTCGGTGCTGCTTTCGCAACAGGGAACACCGCGCATCCCGGCGACGACCGAAGCCGAGTTTCTGTACGAGGCGATCAACGGCACGAACGAGCTCGCGACGCAGACCGCGTTTCTCACCGGCAAGCTGAACGCCGCGCTCGCGGCGATCAAAGCCGCCGCGGACGACGCGGCCAAGAGCGCGTATCTCGCGACGAGCTTCCGCTTCGCGGGCTTCTACGACAGCGAGTACTACGTGCCGTTCTACACGCAGCTCAAGCACGCGCTGGACGCGTGGTTCGCGCAGCACGCCGCCGCGCTGGGCGGCACCAAATCGGCGGCGTACACCACGCTGCGCGCGCAGTACGCGATCTTCAACCCGTCGCCGCCGGTGGCGCACGACGAGCAGGTCGGTCACGACCACCTGCTCACGTCGCTCCGGATGCTGCCCTAACGCATCGTCAGACCGTCAGAAACGGCTCCGCCGCCGCGGCTTCGGCGCTCGTGAGCGGGTGCACGGTGCCGCCGGACAGGTACAGCTCGATGGCGGCGATCACGTCCTGCGGGCGGATCATGTCCATGCAGTGGGGCAGGTCGCCCACGACGTCGACGCAGCGGTTCTTCGGGTCGTCTTTGTCCGAGCCGTCGCCGAGCGGGCGCACGCGCGCCTTCCAGCAGCCGCCGTTGTCGCAGCAACGCAGCGCGCCGACGGTGTGGAGGAACTGGTGGTGCGGATACGCCTCCCAGTGGGGCGGCTCGCGGCCGCCCGCGATCACCACGCACGCGCGGTTCTTGGGCGCGCCGCGCTTCATCTCGACCGCTGCCGCGAGGTGCATCGGAAACGACACCCCGCCGAGAACGCCGTCGGCATGGTGCACGAGCCGCACGAGCTGGCGGATGTCGGTTTGCCCCACGAGGTCCAGGACGCCGCGCAGCGGCGGATGCACGTGGCGGGACTCGCCGATCTGCGCGAACAGCAGGCGGCCGCGGAAGTGGTCCACGACGGTTTGGTAGCGCTCGGCGGCCCACCATTTGGTGGTGTAGTCCGTCTTGCCGCCGCTGGTGACGATCCAGAAGGGCACTCGCGCGCCGATCCGGTCGTGGACTTGCGAGCGCCACCGCCGCTCGTCGTCCGACAGGTGGATGTCGCCCTTGAATTTCGTCGGCGCGATTGGAACCCCGAGCCGTTCGCTCAGGTACGCCGTGAAGCCGTGGATGAAGTGGTACGGGCTCGTGTTGCTGCGGTGGATGAGCGGATAGTGCATGTCCAGCGACTCGACGTCCGGCGCGTGCTCGTCGAGCGGGGTCAGGTGGGGGTTATGGTCCCATAGCGAGCGAGCGCTCGTGCGGACATCGGTCGCGTACGCACCGGGGTGGGCGGCGTGCAGGTCGCGCACGGCCGCCGTGAGCATCACGATGTCCCCGGGCGATTGCGTGTTCCGCAGGATCAGCTTTTGCACGGCACCCCCTTGACGCCGAACCCGGCCGCGTCGTAAACTGACCGTTGGCTCCAATGACTGTAGGTCGACCCCTCGGGGGTCGGTAATGTGCGCTCCGACGAGCGCACGCCTGCCGAGGACGCGTCCTTCGACAAAAAGTTCAGGTCGGATTTCGTGCGCCTCGCCCCGTCGGCGGAGGCGTTTTTGTTTCCCCCGGAGAGCATTTTGCCGACCGCGAAAAAAGAAGCGACGATCGAGGAGCTCCGCGAGAAGATCGCGGGCGCGAAGAACTTGTTCTTCACGAACTACCAAGGCCTCACCGTCGAAGAGATCTCGAAGCTCCGCACCGAGCTTCGCAAAGACGGCAGCACCTACGGCGTCGTCAAGAACACGCTGTTCAAGCGCGCCGCGAGCGACGAGCTCGCGTCGCAGCTCGACGCGGTGCTCGCGGGCCCGACCGGCATCGTGTTTGCCGGCGCGGATCCCGTCGCACCCGCCAAAGCCCTCAAGACGTTCCACGACGCGACGAAAAAGGTCGACGTCAAAGCCGCGTACATCGACGGCAAGATCGTCGACGCGGCGCAAGTTCACGCGCTCGCCGCGCTTCCTCCCAAGATAGAGCTGCTCGCGAGACTCGTCGGGTCGCTCAAGAGCCCGCTGCAGGGCCTCGTCATGGTCCTCAGCGGCAACCAGAGCGGCCTCGTCCGCGTCCTCAACTCGATTCGCGAGCAGAAGAGCGCGAATCAGCCCGCCACCGCACAGGAGTCCTAAGTCATCATGGCACTCGCCGAACTCATCGATCAGATCGATAAACTCACCGTCCTCGAGCTCGCGGATCTCGTGCACCAGCTCGAAGAGAAGTACGGCGTGAGCGCCGCCGCGCCGGTTGCGGCCGCCGCACCTGCCGCCGCCGCTGCCGCGCCCGCCGAAGCGAAGACCGAATTCGACGTCATCCTCGAAGAGGCGGGCCCGGAGAAGATCAAGGTCATCAAGGCGGTTCGCGAAGTCACGTCGCTCGGGCTCACCGAAGCGAAAGCGTTCGTGGAGAGCGCGCCCAAGGCCGTCAAGGAAGGCATCGCCAAAGACGAAGCCGACACGATCGCCAAGAAGCTGTCGGAAGCCGGCGCGAAGGTTTCCGTCAAGTAAGACGTTTCTCGCAGCGCGAAAACATGCAACGCCCGCGTCGTGCAGACGCGGGCGTTGTCGTTTACGACTGTCGTGGTCTTGGCTTGTACTTTATATTGATGTAGAGGTACGCGCGCCTTTCGTGCGAATGCGCTCATCCGGTGTCGTCATTTTCGTTCGTCCCAGCCTTCGCGCTGGGACTTGTTTTGTTGCTCGCTGGATGCGGTGGCGGGAGCGCTGCGGCGCCTCCGGTGACGTCGCCGTCGCCGTCGCCGTCCGCGACGCCAACGCCGTCGTGCGCGCCCGCCACGTGCGCGACGTCGTCGAGCGCCGTTTCGTCGAACGCGAGCGCGTCGCAGACGGTTGCGATGCCGTCGGTTGCCGGATCGTCCGGTAGCCTCACGCTGCCGGCGGGCACGCAAGCACCGGCCGGCACGGCGTTGCAGGTCACGCTGCAAACGAATTCGGCGGGGACCGTCGCGCTGCAGTCGGCGCAGCGGCGTTCGTCGGCAGTCGGCAGCACCAACGCGCAGCTGTACGTCGTGCTGCAGCCGTCGCACACCGTCACGCTGCCGGCGTTCCCCGCGTTCGCGTTCACCGTGCCGCCCGCGCTCGTGCTGCCGAACGAGAGCGAGTATCTCGCGTTCTACGATCCCGCGCAGAACGGGTACCGCACGCTGGCGGGTCCCGTCACCGTTGCGAACGGCGTGCTGTCGTTCGCCGCCTCGCCCGGTCCCGTTACGTTCAGCGGCGGGCAGACGTACGTGTTCGTGCTGTACGGCGTGCCCGCCGTCCCCGGCAATCCCGTGGCGTCACCGTCGTCCGTCGGTTTCAACCTCACCGGGCAGACGCAGATCGTCACCGTCAGCGAGCCCAATTACAGCGGCACGTTCACGGCGACGTCGAGCAATGCGTCCATCGTGAGCGTTGCCGCGGTGTCGGGCTCATCGTTCATCCTCACCGCCGGCGCGAATGCGGGCAGCGCGGCGATCGTCGTGCGTGATTCCGCCGGCCGCTCGTCGCTCGTCGACGCCGGCGTCACGCTGACGTTCGGCGTCGTGCGGTAATCGCAGCAAACCACCACAGCAAACCACCACAGCAAACCAATCGATCGGAGAATCTTCAACCCCATGCGCATCGGTATACGCACCGCGCTCGTTCTCGCTGCTTTCGGGCTGGCGGGATGCGGCGGCGGCGGTTCGTCCTCACTTCCCACGGCGCAGCAAAGCGCGCCCGACAAATCCACCACTGCCGCGACGGTCGCGGTGACGATCACCATTCCGTCCGCGGCGAAGACGTCCGCGAAGGTGCGCGGGCCGCGGTACGTGTCGTTCGCGACGCAGGGCATGACCGTC
>Ga0066662_10000283_pt1 | contig 22074 bp, 24 predicted proteins | sample GraSoiAngelo_111_FD_133939 | JGI IMG/M metagenome (GOLD analysis project Ga0066662, IMG submission 133939) | Grasslands soil microbial communities from the Angelo Coastal Reserve, California, USA - 14_0903_12_40cm | ecosystem: Environmental > Terrestrial > Soil > Grasslands | place: USA...
AAATCCGGTCTTGCCGGGCTTAGGCTCCAGCGGGCTCGCCGGTAGCCCCGGTGGCGGGTCGTCCTGGTTGAAGTCCGACGGCGCCAGGTCGTTCGGCGTGTTTGGGTGGAACAGCGAGGCGAGGTACTGGGCCTGGCCGCGGCCGGGGCCGAGCTCGAACTGGCCGCCGCCGTAGGCGCGGATGCCTCGCTCTTCGCAGTAGTCGTAGGCCGCGCACAGACTTGGCAGTCCGCCGATCCGCGAAGGCTTGATGTTGACCATCCTCGGCGGGAACGGCAGTGCCTCGATGTCGTCGATCGAGTGGATCGGCGCATCCCACGTGATGCGGTAGTGATGTGGTTGCAACACACTCGCGGTTTCGCGGGTGACCACGTCCGGATCCTCGATCCACGCGTCGGGAAAGGCGGTGACCACGCGCTCGTAGAGAACCGGGTCCGGCGGCTGGTCGACGATCGTGCCACGGTAGAGGCTCTTGAAGTCGACGCTGTCCACGGCGCCGGTGGCGACGAGCTCGTCAATCAGCTCTGGCGTCCACGAGCTGGTGGGGTCAAGCTTGAAGCGGAGCGTGGGGTACTTGGCGAGCCGGCGCTCGATCGGGGACAGCGTCGGCGGCTCACCCAGGCGCAGCGAGACGACGAACGTGAGCGGCTGAGGTTCCTTGTTCAGGGCCTCATAGAGCGGGTGGCCGGCTTGCCGGAGGGCCAGGTCGAGCGCCGCGGAATGAAAGGTCCAGCGCCGGTACAGCCTTGAGACATCGCGCACCGGTGGATTGGGAAAGAGGTCGAGCGAGTCGATTCGCGCGCAGAACTCCGCCAGGCTGTAGGTACCGCTCAGGTCGTGGACTGCGCCGGCGTCCTGGAGTGCTACGTGGTCCTCGGCGTCGTAGACGACGTCCTCGCCGATCCCCTCGTGGCCGCCGCCGCGCAGGTGCACCACGGTCGTGAGCCGCTCGAAGCCACTGGACACATCCGCGCGCAGCCCCTCGAGGTCATAGCCGTCGACCTCGAGGGGCAGGTCGGCGAGCAGGTCGAACGTGCTCATCGCTGTTCGAGGCGAGCCACGAGCTCCTCGAGGCGGAGCTCTTCGAGGCCGCGCCCCACGGCGTCAAGCTCGTTCGCGCAGTACTCGACCAGGCCGCGGCCCTCCTTGACGAGGTCGAGCGTCTCGCGGAGGCCGGCATCGCCGGAATCGAGCCGGCGGATGATCGCTTCGATGCGTGCGATCGCGCTCTCGTATGTGAGCTCCTCGTTCATGGCTTGGTGGTCGCTTCGACGCTGCCGTCGCGGAAGCGCAGCTCCAGATCGTGTGCCTCACGCGCTGCGGCGGCGGAGCCGACGGCATCACCGCCACGATCTTGGACCAGCGCGTAGCCGCGCTCGAGCGTCCGCTGCGGATCGTGGGCTGTCAGCGCGAGCGCGAGGCGTTCGAGATCCTGCCTGCGCCTGGCCTGGTCCGACGTTTGCGCGCGCCCGGCCGATCGCGTCAGGACGAGGAGGTGCGTCCGCGCCAGTTCGGTGCCGTTGTGACGCGCCCGGCTGGCGCTCGCCCGCAGCTCGCGCAGCTGCTGGTGCAGGTGCCGGCGATGACGCGCGACCACGTTGGCGGGAGCGCGCGAGAGATGCGCGAGCGCGCGGGCGCGGTCGACGATCGCGCGACGGCCGTGGTTTTCCAGGCGCCGGGCATCTGCCTTCAGGTTCGCGCGCGCGGCGATGCAGTCGACGGGGACGGCGCTCTCCGCTGCGTGCGTCGGCGTGGAGCACGCGGCGGCAGCGACATCGTCGATCAACGTGCGGTCAGTGTGGTGACCCACCGACGAGATCACCGGGACCCGCAGCAGGGCGACCGTCCGGCACAGCGCCTCGTCGCAGAACGCGAACAGGTCGGCGAGCGAGCCGCCGCCACGCGCAACGATCACCACCTCAACCTCGGGGACCGCCGCCAGCTCGCGTAGCGCGCCTGCGATTCGGGGCGCGGCGTGACGATCCTGCACCGGCGCGAAGGCCCAGATCAGCCGCCCCTCCCAGCCGCGGCGCTTGAGGCCCGCGAGCACATCGTCGCGCGCCTTGCCGCGCTCGCCAGTGACCACGCCGATTGTCTTTGGCAGCGGCGGGCGCGGCAGGCGCTTCTGCGGCTCGAACAGCCCCTCGCCATGCAGACGGCGGCGCAGCCGCTCGAGCTGGATCAGCAGATCGCCCTCGCCCTCGACGCGCAGCTCGGAGACGGCGAAGCTGAACGACGGCGAGGAGGTGGCGCTGCCGGGGTAGTAGTCGCAGCCGCCGCCGACGACGATGCGCATCCCGTCGGCCAGCGGGATGTTCAGCGCCTCGAACTCGTTGCGCCACATCGAGCAGGGGAGAGCACCATGCTGGTCGCGCAGCTCGAAGTACACGCGGGCGCGGGCTGGCTTGAACCCCCAGACCTCGCCCGTGAGCTGCACGCGAGCGAACTCTCTGAGGCGCGCCCTGAGCTGGGAGGCGTAGGTGCCGACAGGGAAGGGACCGGGGAGGGTGCTCGCGCTTGTGGATGCGGGTGTTGGCGGGGGTTGCGGCATCGCTGATGGCGAGGCTAGCGGGCGGATAGGATCTCGGACCCTCGTGGACCTCACGCTTTCACCTGCCGAAGAGGCCTTTCGCGACGAGCTGCGCAGCTGGCTCGAGGAGAACAATCCCGGACGGGAGCCGGCGGGTGACGAGGAGGCATTCGAGTTCCGGCGCGAATGGCAGCGACAGCTGCACCAGGCGGGGATGGCCGGGATTTCGTGGCCGAAGGAGTACGGCGGGCGCGGCGCGACGCTGATCGAACAGGCGATCTTCAACGAGGAAACCGCGCGTGCCGGCGCGCCCCAGGTGGCGAACGTGCTCGGGCTGGCGATGGGTGGACCCACCGTGATCGCGCACGGCACCGAGGAGCAGCGCCAGCGCTACCTCCAGCCGATCCTCTCGGCGGAGGAGATCTGGTGCCAGGGTTTCTCGGAGCCAGAGTCAGGATCGGACCTGGCCTCGCTGAAGACCCGAGCCGTTCGAGACGGCGACGAGTGGGTCGTGACCGGGCAGAAGGTGTGGACCACCTTCGCGCACCATGCCAAGTGGTGCATGCTCGTCGCGCGGACTGATGCCGACGCGCCGAAGCACAAGGGCCTCACCTATTTCCTTATGGACATGGCGCAGGATGCGGTGCAGGTGCGCCCTCTGCGCCAGATCACCGGCGAGGCCGAGTTCAACGAGCTGTTCATCGAAGAGGCGCGGATCCCCGGCGAGAACATCGTCGGCGGCGAGGGAAACGGGTGGGCGGTCGCGATCACCACGCTGATGCATGAACGCGCGACGCTCGCGTTCAGCCTGCAGGTGGCGGTGCAGATCGCGCTGCGGGAGCTGCTCGAGCGTGCGCGGTCGCTCGGTGTCGCTGAGGACCCGGTGATCCGGCAGCGCTTGGCACAGCTGCTGATCGAGGCAGAGGTGCTGCGCCTGAACGCGTATCGGGGCCTGTCCGCGACGATGCGCACCGGGGTTCCCGGACCCGAGGGTTCGTTGGGCAAGTGGCACTGGTCGGAGATCAACCAGTCGCTGACTGAGCTCGCGCTGGAGATCGCGGGCCGTGACGCGCTGCTGGCCCATGACGAGTGGACCTACCGATTCCTGCGTGCCCGCGCGAACTCGATCGAGGGCGGGACCACCGAGATCCTGAAGAACATCGTCGCCGAGCGCGTCCTCGGGCTGCCGCGAATGCGATGAACTTCGACTTCACGGACGATCAGAAGGCGATCAAGCGGACCGCCCGGGAGTTCCTCTCGGCGCGCTACAAGCCGGAGGTGGTGCGGGAGCTGGCCGGTGACGAGCGCGGCTTCACCGACGAGCAGTGGCGGGAGATCGTCGAGCTGGGATGGCCGGGGGTGATCGTTCCCGAGGCGTATGGCGGGCTCGGCTTGGGAGCGGTGGAGCTCGTGGTGATCATGGAGGAGATGGGATACGCGCTCGCGCCCTCACCGCTGTTCTCGGATGTCGCGGCGGCGCTGATGCTGATCGCGGCAGGGTCCGACGAGCAGCGCGAGCGGTGGCTACCGGGTATCGCCGCCGGCGAGGTGCGCGGCGCCGTGTCCGCTGACGACGACGTGGTCTATGACGCCGGGTCTGCGGATTTCCTGATCGTGAGCACGCGGGACGGACAGCACCGCCTGGTCGACCGAGATTGCTTCACCACGAAGGCGCTGCCGGCGCTCGACCCCACCCGGAAGCTCTTCTCGGTGGCGGTTTCGGAGGGTACCGGCGAGGTCCTCTCAGGCGCACCGGATGCGGCGCTGGCGACGATCGTCACGGCGCTGGCTGCGGAGAACGTGGGGGTGGCGCAGCGAACCCTCGAGATGGCCGTGGAGTACGCCAAGGACCGAAAGCAGTTCGACCGGCCGATCGGCTCCTATCAGGCGGTCTCGCACCGCTGCGCGCAGATGATGCTCGAGGTCGAGGGCGCCAGGTCCCTCACCTACTGGGCGGCGTGGGTGCTCGACCACGAGCCCTCGAGCGGCCCGCGCGCCGCCTCGATCGCGAAGGCGTATGCCGGCGACGCTGGCTTCCGAGTCCCGGCATCGGCGCTGCAGGTGCACGGCGGCATCGGCTTCACCTGGGAGCACGACCTGCACTTTTTCCTCAAGCGGGGGAAGGCCAACGCCCACGCGCTCGGGGACTCGCGCTGGCATCGGGAGCGCGTGGCGGAGCTGTCGGTGTAGGGGCGGGCGCTAAGCGGCGGGCGGCGGATCGCGGAGGCGACAAAAGGCCGCGACTCGATTACTCCTCGTCCGGAGCGAGCGGCGGCCCGCAGTTGACCTGACCGTGGACTTCGAAGATGCGCGCCAGGTCGTCGGCGGTGGGTCGTGGTGCGTCGGAAGGAGGTAGCGTCGGCGAGCTCGCAGGCACGGAAGCGTCGAGGATCATGAGCTCAATGCCGGATGGGGTACTCAGCACGAGGACGCGTGCTGTCTCGCTGTCCACCCGGAACGTGTGAGGGACGTGCTTAGGGATCACTCCGACCGCGCCGCTCGTCAGCGTGAATCGATCGCCACCGGATTCGACTGTGAGTCGACCATCGAGCACCACGTAGCTCTCATCCTGAGGGTGCGTGTGCCGTGGCGGTGACGCGTGCTGCGGAAACAAGAATTCAATTAAGGCGAAGCGACCATCAACGGCCTCTCCTGGAATGCGGATCGTCGCGAGGGTCCCAAGGAACCAACGCCGTTGCCCCTCGCCGAGCTCCGACCAGGTCACTTGAGCGCGTGCATTGCTGCCCATCGAGTCACAGTAGCCAACGGGATGCCCGAGCTAAACCGCGAGCAGGTATTCCTCGCCGCTGAGCGGGCCGAAAGCCCGGTGTCGGGCTCTTAGGTCGCGGCGGGTACATTCCGGAGTGAGCGAATGGCGGCAGACCTTACGTGTCCGAGTTGCGGGGAGCGAGTGCTCGATAGGGGGAAGTACACGATGGGGCAGCATGATGTGCGATACGAACGCGCAACTTGCCCCCAGTGCCGCGCCGAACTCGCGCGCCATCCCGACCTAGACGACAAGACCTGGAAGATTCATCGCTCGACTCCGACACCGGACGAAGAGCTAGGTGGCAGCGGCTAGCCAGACGCAATCAAGCGCGGCGTCGTGTCCGTCGCTGGCAACTCCTCAGCTACGTGACTCGGACCGACACGTATCGGCCGGCCGCTAGCGCCGGGCGCCGGAGCGCAGCAACTCGAGGTCGGCGTCGACCATCATCCTGATCAGCTCTTCGAAGCTGACGGTTGGTTCCCAGCCCAGGACGCGCTTGGCCTTGCTGGCGTCGCCGACGAGGTGCTCGACCTCGGCCGGCCGGAGGAACTCCGGGTCGGTCACGACATGCTCGTCCGGGTTCACCCCGGCGTAATCGAAAGCGATGTTCACGCAGTCGCGAACCGAGTGGGCCTGGCCGGTCGCGATCACGTAGTCCTCGGCGTGCTCCTGCTGGAGCATCATCCACATCGCCTTCGTGTAGTCCGCCGCATAGCCCCAGTCGCGCTCGGCTTCGAGGTTGCCGAGCTTGACCTCTTTCGCCAGGCCGAGCTTGATCGCTGCGGCGTGCCACGTGATCTTGCGGGTGACGAACTCGAGGCCGCGGCGGGCGCTCTCGTGGTTGAAAAGGATTCCGCTCGTTGCGTGCAGCCCGTAGGACTCGCGATAGTTGACGGTGATGAAGTGGCCGTAGACCTTGGCGACGCCGTAGGGGGAGCGCGGATAGAACGGCGTGCGCTCCGTCTGCGGGACCTGCTGGACCTTGCCGAACATCTCGCTCGAGGAGGCCTGGTAGAAGCGCGCCTCGGGACACACCTCGCGCATCGCCTCGAGCAGCCGTGTGACCCCGGTTCCGGAGAACTCGGCGGTCAGCGTCGGCTGCGCCCAGGATGCCGCCACGTAGGACATCGCCGCGAGGTTGTAGATCTCGGCGGGACGGCAGGCGCGCAGCGTGTCGACCAACGACCGCTGATCGAGTAGGTCACCCTGGTGCAGGGTGAGCCGGTCACGGATGTGCTCGATCCGCTCGAAGTGCTCGCTCGAGGAGCGGCGGACCATGCCGTGCACCTCGTAGCCCTGCTCGAGGAGGAAGTCGGCGAGGAAGCTTCCGTCCTGCCCGGTGATACCGGTGATCAGGGCGCGGCGGGCGCTCATTTCGTGGCCACCCGCTGTTGACGCAGCCAGTCGACCGTGTTCGCGAGGCCTTGCTCGAGGTCGACCCGAGCCTCCCACCCGAGCAGGTCGCGCGCCTTCTGCACCGAGGGCCAGCGGCGCTGGACATCGACGTCGAAGCTGGGGACGTGGGTGAGTTCGAACTCCTCCGGAGAGCTCCCGCAGGCCACCCAGATACGGCGGGCGATCTCTGCGACGGTCAGCTCCTCCGAGCCGGAGACGTTGAAGTCCTCGTTCTCGCCCGCTGGCGAGCTCATCGCGGTGACGATGCCGTCGGCGATGTCGTCGACGTGCGTCAGCGTCCGCGTCTGCTCGCCGGAGCCGAAGATCTGGAGGGGCCGCTGCCCGGTGAGGACCTTCTCGATCAGGTCGGGGACGGCATGGGCAATGCCCGGCTCGTCTTGCTCGGGCAGCTCGCCCGGACCGTAGGCGTTGAAGGGCCGGCAGATCGTGTAGCGCAGACCATGCTGATCGTGCGCGGCACGGGTGTACACCTCACCGGAGAGCTTTGAAAAGCCGTACGCCGAGCGCGGGGTGGGGCAGTCGAGCAGGTGCTCCTCGGTCGTCGGGAATTGGGTGGCCCGCTCGAAGACCATCGAGGAGGACACGTACACGAACCTCTCGACCTCGTGGTGAACCGCCGCGCTGACGGCGGCGCCGGTCAGCGCGTTGTTGACCTCGGTCAGTGTGTAGGGGAGCTTGTGGAAGTTGGCGATCCCGCCGACGATCGCCGCCAGGTGGATCACGTGGGAGCAGTCCTTGGCCGCGTGGCGGGCGACATCGTGGTTGCGCAGATCGCCGGTATGGATTTCGCAGCCTTCACGCATCCATTCCGGCGGGGCGCGGTGGTCGCTGACCCGGACCTCGTGGTCCGGGTCGCTGAGCAGCCGACGGACGACTGCGGAGCCGATCATTCCGGCTCCGCCCGTCACGAGCACGCGGCTCATCTAGGAAGCCGCTCGTCTGCCTGAACGCTCAGTTGCGCGTGGCGGTCCGGAAGCATCGCGGCCGTCTCGGCGCCGTAGATGAACACCTGCCCAGTCCCGAGCGCGTTCCACGGATCGACCAGGAGGCATTCCTCCGCGGCGTCCGCGACGATCGACCGCAACGCCCGCGGACCGGTGAACTCGGAGTGGTTGGTCGCAACAACCACGACGTCAGCTTCCTTCACAGCCTCCGCGAGTGGCTGCGTCGGTGTCGGCGCGTGCGGGTCGCAGACCGCGACGTCCGCGAGCTCGCGCTCGAGCAACCGGATCAGCTTCGGCGAGAGCGAGTCACGCTCGTCGTCTGTGTCCCGTTTGAAGGTGAGGCCGAGCACGGTCACCTTCCGGTTCGCGAGGCTGCCGAGCCGTCGCTTGATCCCCTCGACCAGGAACAGCGGCACCGCCTCGTTCACCCGAGACACCGCGAGCAGCATCCCCGGGGCGTTTGAGCGCTCCTCCGAGAACGCGAAGTCCTTGCGCAGGCACGTGCCGGCGGTGAGGCCTGGCATCGCGATGCCGCCGCGAGGGTAATCGTGGTTGATCAGCTCGATCACCTCGAAAACGTTGGCGTCGTAGCGCTCGCAGTCCATCATCAGCAGGTTGGGCAGGGCGAAGTTCGCATAGCGCAGGATGTTGGTCCAGATCTTTGCCAGCTCAGCCTGTACCGGGGTCGTGCTTACGATGGGGGCACCGAAGACGCTGAACGCCTCGGCCGCGCGCTCAGTTGACGCCTCGCCGACGCCGCCGATGATGCAGGGCAGCGTCCCGATCTCCTCGAGAAACCTGCCGGCAGCGATGCGTTCGGGAGCATGTGCGACGAACACGTCCTCGCCGACGCGCAGGCCGCGCCGCTTCGCGAGGTAGCCGGCGACGAACTCAGTCGTACCGGGCGCGATCGTCGACCGCAGGATCAGCGCATGCCCGGGACGAAGCAGCGGCAGCAGGTCGTCGACCGCCGCGCGCACCTGCCGCAGGTCGCTCTCGACGTGCGAGAAGGAAGGGGTGCCGATCGTGATGATGATGTCGTCGGCTTGCGCTGCGTCTGCGGCGCGTTCGCCGACCGAGAGGCGGTCGGTCTCGAGGACGCGTTCGAGCAGCTCCTGCGTGCCGGCCTCCTTGAAGGGCATGCGGCCGGACTTGACCGATTCGAGGATCGTCCGGTCATGGTCGATGCCAAGCACCCTCACGCCGCGCGCGGCGAACGAGAGTGCGAGCGGCAGCCCCACGCGGCCGAGCCCGATCACGGAGATGTGTCTGTCGTAGCTCACGGTGGCTGAGCTCGGGTCGGTTAGTCGTGGGTGTCTTCGGCGAGGCTCGGCAGCGGTTCGAGTCCGGGCTCCGCGCCATGCCCGCGGTTCTCACCGTCAAACGCGAGGCGGTCCAGGCGGGCGATCTCGCGCTCGCCCTCGATCCGCGCCGGATGCCCCGCGGGGAGATCCTTGATCAGCGCACGGATACGCTCGCGCAGCTGAAGGGCGAAGTGCGGGGTCGAGGCGCCCATCAGCTGACGGACGTCATCGACCGTCACCTGGCGACCTTCGCGCAACCGACCTGGGTGCTCCGCCTGACTCATTTCTGTGGCACCGCCTCGAGCAGATTGTCCATCTCCGCCTGGACACCGAGCGAGATCGCCGATTGGTCGCCGATCACCCAGCCGTGGTTGTAGACCGCTGCCGTGGGACCTTCTTGGGTGTAGCCGGGTGTGGCGTAGTTCAGGAAGAAGTTGAGCACCGAGGAAGGGAGGGTAGAGGCCTTGTCGATGACGAGCTGGGGCCCGAAGTCGCCGCTGGCGGACAGGGGTGCGGCGGCGGCGGCGTCGAGCGGGCGGTGGCCGTTGACGAGTACATACCCATGGCCCGGGCTTCGCATCGCCCATCCAAAGCTTCCCGGAACATGGGCGCAAGGCTGTCCGAACGGGCACGGTGGGTCGCGGTAGGCGGCGAACGCGACGGAGTTCGCGCTCGGGTCAGGGCCGCTGATGCGCTTGACGCTGCCGTACGGGCGAAGCTGGTTGAGGATGTCGTCGGAGATCACGCGCGAGGGCCCAAGTACGTAGATGTGCGGGTTCTGGTGGGCGAGCAGCGCCTGCCTGGTAGCCGCGGGCACCCCGGAGCTGTTCACGAACAGGATGGGCTCACCGCTCTCGGCGGCCAATCCGGCGGCAGGCATGGCGTAAGCAGGTTGGTCGCCGGACGCGATCACGACGTTCGAGCTCGTGCGCCCGCGTGCAGCGCTCGCGAACCGGTCGATGCCAGCGGCCAGCGCGTAGGAGTCTTTTCCGGAGATCGTCGCCGCGCGCAGCCCGCCTGGCGCTGCCGCAGCGCCGATGCGGATCACCTGAGCGCCGCCGGCGGCACCGGATCCTTGTGGCGCCAGCAGCTTGAGAGCATCCGCGGTCGCCGAAGGCACCGATCGGCCGGACAGCAGGATCGGCGCCTTGATCGGGCCGGACATCAGTACCGATGAGGCGAGCGCCGCCTGCCAGTCGTCAGTGGGCGCGATCGTGACGACCGCCGGATGAGTACCGGTGCCCGAGGAGGGATAGACGGCGAGGGCGACACCGGCGGCGTCGGCGGTGGCGTCGCCGCCGGCGACGCGGGTTGTGTTCTTTGTCGCGATCGTCGGGAATCCGAGCTTCTGCCCCGCCTGTGGCGTCTTCGACTGAATGCCGATGACGGGCCCGGGGACACCGATCAGACGGGTCGAGCCGCCGCAGCCGGCGATCACCACGCAGCTAAAAGCTGCGGCAAGGGCAGTGGTTCTGCGCATCGCGGGCCGGACGTTACCGTGGCAGGCGGGGACAGGTGCCGGTGAGCAGGCGGCCTGAAGGAGACGTAACACCGTCCGGCGAACTATGTATATTGCCCGACGCCTAATCCGCGGCCATCCAAATCCGCGGAGCGGGGGAACCAATCCCCAGGGGCGAATCCCACGGTGGATCCGTGGGAGGCGCAGGCTCTTTTAGCGCCAGCCCGACAGCTAACCCCGCAGGCCGACGAAAGAGGACGTTTTGCGGGTCAGAACAGAGCTGATAGCCCCTAGCCTTGCCGTACTCTCGCTCGCCGCAGCCTCACCGGCGCTGGCAGCGAAAGGCAGTGGGTCTGCTGCTGCGTCACCGTCGTCCGGCGCCGCAAACTCTGGCGGCGCGGGCGTCGCGGGCAGTCCTCGATCTGTGCGCAGCACACGGTCGCACCCCGTCGTGCGGGGTTACGTCGCGAAGATCATCCACGGTGTCGCCTATGCGCCCTCGATGGCGCCGATCCAGGTGCAGCGTGCGATCTGGGCGGGCAACAAGATCCGCCACAAGCCCTACATCTTTGGCGGCGGTCACGGCAGCTTCAAAGACTCGGGCTACGACTGCTCGGGATCGGTCTCCTACGTTCTCCACGGCGGCGGGCTGCTCAGCGTGCCGATGGATTCCACCGAGTTCGAGAGCTGGGGTCAAGGCGGCCACGGCCGCTGGATCACCGTCTACACGAACCCCGGGCACGCTTACATCGAGATCGCCGGGATTCGCATGGACACCTCGGCGGAGGGAGATCCACACCCGGCGCCGGGGTCGGGCCCGAAGTGGCGGCCGCTGATGACGACCCACTCGGGGTTCGCGGCGCGGCATCCGGCTGGGTTCTGAGCCCGCAGGTTGTCTTCGGGCCCGCCGCGGTTCAGTCCGGACGGCGCGGTCTAGTCAGAGAGGCCCTGATTACCACCGCGGACCGAGAGGATCTGAGTCCGCTCCGATAACCGGTTCGCGCGCCGCAGCTCGGCCTCGCGCATCCGCCGCTGCTCCGTCGACGTCTCCGCTGTGAGTGGCGGGACCCCGGTGGGGTTACCGTCGTCGTCGAGCGCCACCATGGTGATGTAGGCCGTGTTGGTGTGGCGGACCTCGCCGGTGCGCGGGTTCTCGGCCTCGACCCTGACACCGACCTCCATCGAGGTCCGCCAGGCGGCGTTGACCGTGGCCTTGAGGGTCACCAGCTCGCCGATGAAGATGGGGTAGAGGAAGTTGGTGCGGTCGATGCCGGCGGTGACCACGCGCCGCCCGGAGTGCTTGATTGCGGCCAGGCCGGCGGCCTCATCGGCGAGCTTGAGAACAGTTCCGCCGTGGACGTTGCCGGCGCTGTTGGCGTCGGTCACGCCCATCCAGTGGGCGAGGACGGCGCAGGAGGCGGTGGGGGGTTTGGGATCCACGTCAGGATCCTATGTCGAGCGACTTGGCTCGCGAGACAGAGCTTCAGCCCGCCGGCGTACTCGACTCGGCGGCTTCGCCGGCATTCAGGTACTTCGCGAAACGCGTTCCACGAAGCACCTCTTCTATCTCAGCGTAGTTAGCGAGGATGTCGCGAGTGCGCACCGGTGCGGTCTTGACGAGATCAGTGGCCATCGGAGCCGGTCGTACCCCGAGGAACCGGCAAACGCGATCTCCGGTGGTTTGTTGAGCACGCGGGTCGAGAAGGTCGTGCTCATAGACCATTCGCAAGTGTGGCACCCGCTGTGCGATGCGCCTGCCGTACTCAGCCGACTCGTCGATCAGGTAGATGGCTGCGATCAGCGCCATCGGATCGATCGTTAGCGGTGTGAACTTCTGGTGACGCCCGCGAGTGTCGTGGAAGCGACCCTGCTCCTGGGCGCGGAGGTAGGAGATCGCCGTCTGGAGGAGGTCGAGCCGCTCGAGCAAGATGATCCGGTAGCCGCGCTCGTGGAGGCGCAGCGGGAAGTCGTCCGCGTTCGGCTCGAATTCGGGGAGCGTCCGGAACTGGCTGTAGAGCAGCTTCCAGCCGTATGCCTTAGCTCCGTGCCAGCCGGCGGCGGCCGCTCGTGCTGCGATGTACCGCTCGGGCCAGATCGGGCGATAGCCGTTCAGTAGCTCGCCGTCACACACGATCTCGGGGTGCGAACCCAACAGCGACACAAGCAGCTCGCTACCGGTGCGGCCGCCGGTGAGGATCACGAATCGGGTGGACGGCGTCCGGCGGCTGGCGATGAGCGCCGGTGCGTAGAGCCGTAGCGGTCGCGCGCTCCCCAGAAGGCGCGATACGAGCTTCTCACGCGTAGATTGCATCTTTATGTCCTTCGACTCCTAGTGCGAGGTGTCTCCGCGCTACGACGTTGACACGTGGTCATGCCTCGTGTCACTCTGACTCCTAGGCGCGCGCTGGCGCGACCGTCGACGCGCCGTCCGCAGCGCTAATACCGTGCGGGGCATGGCGACTAGCAGCGAGAGCAGACGGCGAGCTCCGATAAGGTCCTCTCGCTGCCCAAGTGCGCTAGCGAACACTCGCAACTTTGCGCGCGGTCCGCGTGCCAGTGAGAAGCGGGCGAGGCCAACCGCCAGCGGCGCATTGGCCCGATTGCCGAGGACCGCTGCACGCACCAGCGGCAACTCCTCGACGACCTGCCCCCCCTCGGGTTCCAATCCCAAGCCGTCGCCCATTGCCAGCCGTGCGCCGATCCGATCAGCGAGGCGCTCGGCGTCGCTCCACGTCTGGATTGGGGTTCGGGCAAGCGCCCGCCGGAGGTCCTCCCGCGGCTTGGATTTGCCGGGGTCGTGGGCCGCGTGGAGTGCCACTGACAGAGCGCGCCCCGGCAGGTTCAGGACGTTTACGGTGCCGCCGCCAACCTGGCATGGCTGTAGCCAGCCCTGAAGCTGCCTCCATACCTGTTCAGGGGGAAGGCGCGGACCCCACCACAAGCGTGTGTGAAGATCGATGATCGTGCCGTCTCTGGCTCGCACCCACGGGTGCGCGTGCGAGGAGAGGTGCTGGGGAAACGCGGTAAAGCACAGTTCGTGTAGTACAGCTACTGCCTCCAGCAGCGACGCGGGAGCGATCAGTAGATCGGCATCGTCATAGCCCCGAGGCTCGCCCGGATAGAGCCAATCGACCACTGATGGTCCCTTCAGCAGTACCGATTCGATCCCTTTGTCGCGCCAGCTCGCGACAACCTCGGCCGTGGCAGCGTCGGTCGCGAGTGCGCGAGCGGCAGCGAGATGTTCTGGGGCTACGATCCGCATATGACCGAAGGGGCCAATGAGCGGATCCTGAAGCTGCGGCCAGGTGACGTTGTTTGGCGCGAGTTCAAGGACGAGTCGATCGCGCTCGATCTTCGCAGCTCGAGATACCTCGCAACCAACGCCGCGGGGACGCTGCTGTGGCGCCAGCTCGAGCGTGGCGCCACGAAAACGCAGCTGGTTGACTCCCTCCTCGAGGAGTTCGAGGTCTCCAGGAACCAGGCGACGCGCGACGTCGATGAGTTTGTCGAGGAATGCGCTCGCCGGGGTCTGCTCGCCGACTGTGAGCGGCAGCGCGGCCAGTCGTGATACCTCGAGGCGTTCCCGGCCTGGGCTTCCTGCGGAGGCTTCCCGCGAGGATCGCACTCTTCGTGGAGATCCTCACGGCCTACGCACGGGCCCGGCGAGAGAGCCGTCGTCAGGACCTCCGCGCGACCGTCGCCGTGCTCCGTGCGCGCGATCGGTCACCGCTCGCGCCCGCTTCCGATGGTTTCGAGGAAGGGTTGCGCCTAGCCCGCGCCACCGTCCGTGCGTTGGCTGCGCTGCCCCTCGACTCCAGGTGCCTGATGTGCTCTCTCATCCTCACGCAGCTGCTTGATCGCCGGGGCATTGGTAGCCGGCTTGTGATCGGCATCCGTCCTGGTGAGCGCTTCGGCGCGCACGCTTGGGTAGAAGTCGATAGCCGCACGGTACCCGCGCCAGGCGCCGGCAGCTTTGAGCGGCTGACCGAGGTCTGACCCGGTCTATGGAAACGGAACGACGCTACCGACGAGCTGGTTCTGCTGGTTCGAGAACGTGTCCACCGAGCCGCCGATCTTGTTGAACGTCTGTTCGGTGAGCTCCTCGAGGGATCCCAGCTCACTAATCTCCGGCTTCGTGTAGGGCCTCTTCATAAAGGCGCCCTCCCGTAGTCGCTGACCTAGACCCGACGATGCTACCCGATACGCAGAGATCTGGTCAACGGACTGCATTTCAGGGCGCGTACGGGTTCAGGATCATCGGGGCCGACGGGGCGGAGCGTCTGTTGGGAACGGTGCCCGAGCACTGGCCACAGCTAGCGCTGGAGGTGCGCGGCGGTTCCGCTCCGGGTGTCAGACGGCCTGGGACAGTGCAGATCGGCCCAGAACGCGCGGAGCTGTGGCTAGGCGACGGCGGCGTCATCGAGGTCTTCGGGCAGCCGCCAACAGTGCGCATCAGCATCAGGAACCCGATCTCTGTCGATGAACTTATTCACCCATTTCTTGCCGTTCCAGCGTGCATAGCCAGCCGCTGGCACGGACGCCTCGCCCTACACGGCGCCGCCTTCGCTCATGGAGGCCGAGCCTGGGCCCTGCTCGGCGGTAAGGAGGCGGGCAAGAGTGCGACTCTCGCGTGTCTGCTTGGCCGGGGGCATCCGATCCTCAGCGACGACGTGCTGATAGTCGAGGACCGGACGCTGTTCGCAGGCCCGCGAGCGGTGGATCTTCGAAGTCGGGGGGCGACGCCGAGCATTGGCCGGGCGGTCGACACCCAGGGAGGCCGCCCCCGCTGGCGCCTGCGGCCGCCGGATAGCCCGCCCGCTATGCCTCTGGGAGGCTTCATCAGCCTCGATTGGGGTGAGAAGACCCGGCTCGAGCCGCTGTCACCGGGCGAACGCCTTCGCTCGCTTATCGCGAGCAGCGCGTTTCCCCCTGAGAACCAGGAGGCAGCAGCGCTCCTGGCGTTGACCGCTCTTCCGGCATGGCATTTTGTTCGACCTCGCGGGCTCGAGGACTTGGATCGGCTGATGGATCAGCTGGTCGCAGTCGTCGACCTGTCGAGGTGAAGCCAGGCCTGGTGGACCAATAGCAGCGTTCTGGCGTCGACCTGGGCCGCTCGCAGCGCATCCCGAAGCTTATTCACCTCGACGTATCGTGGATCAACTCCCGCGCCATCCCATTCGGCCGCGAATGCTCGTGCGCTGGGTCCCCATATCGCGCTGCTGAAGACGGCCTTCGTCGTCCGCGTCAGAACGTCGTCGGGGAGCAGTGAGCCGAACAGTCGGCGCATCGCCTCATTGCGCGTCGGGAAGCCTTGGCGACCGCCAACATCGGCCAGCGCCGCAAGCACCTCGTCCGTCAGCAGCGGATTAATGATGTGCACGTCCCGACCCTCGGCGACAAGTCCGAGCGCTCCATTCATCGCGGCGAAGGCGCGGCTCGCATACCAGTGGCGTAGCGCGTGGTCCCAGCGGTAGGGCCAGTCAACCTCGTCGGCGGCAAGGACTTGGGACAGGGCCAAGAGGCCTTCTTCTGTCAGCCATGGATACCCCTCAGCGGGCCGGCGCCGGCGTCGCAGGAGCGATCCGCGCAGCGGCCTCGGAAGCGTCGCCAGCAGAAGCTGGCGCGGCGATCGGCGCGGCGCAGATGTGCCGAGCAGCTCATCTCCTCCGATCCCGGTGAGCAGCGTCCCACCGCGCGCGAGCTCGATAATCGGCGCGTGCATGTATGCATTTGCGGGCCAGCGAACGCCATGCCGTCGCAGCGCTCCAGTGGCTATCGGCCCGAGCGTGTCGAGCTCGTCGCCGAGCTGGAGCACCTCCGCGTTGTCAAGGCGGAGATGGGCTAGCACGAGCTCCTGCCAGCGCGTCTCGTCGGCTGCCGGCGCAGTCGGGAAGCGCATGATCACGGGTGTTGGAAGTGGCAGGCCGTGTTCGCGCGCCACGCTCGCGGTCAGCGCCAGGACCGCGCTGGAATCTCGTCCACCCGAGAAACTCACGAAGCACGGCTGTCGCTCGAGCGCGGTAACCAGGACGTGCTCGAGTGCGGCGTTGACGCTGCCGAAGAGCGACGTGGGGAACGGCGGCGCGTCTTCGTCAGGGCCGAACAGCAGGTTGGCAAGCACCTCGACCGGCCGTGGACGGGGGACCTGACGCCTCATGGAACGTGCGCGACGGCGCAGAGGTAGCTGGTGGTTGGATCAGCCGGTCCAAGATTGCGCAGCGAGTCGACAACTAAGCGTGCCTGCGTCAACTCGACGGAGAGCTCGCAATCGGTGAACACGTGCACGCGGTTTGGCGCGAGCGTGTCTCCCAAATCCAGCCTCTCGGTGCGCCTCAGCGCCCTTAGCGCCGTCGCGACGCCGGCGGTGATCCGAAGCTCACGCCCGTGTAACGGTCGGCCGAATACCGAGAGCATCAGCGGGCTTCGAGCGGTGCACGCCGCCACAGCGTCTTTGAGGAAGCTGATCCGGGTCGGCCGGGGGGCAATCAGCGAATAGGCGCCCCAGCCGACGAGGACTCCGTCAAAGGGACCATCTGCGGTTGGGAAGCGGTCCCGCGGCATCGCTCGCACGACCCCGCCGAACCCGCGAGCTGCGAGGAAGCAGGCCGCATACTCGCGCAGCAAGGGATGAGGCTCGTATCCGATGGCGTCGAAACCGAGACGGCGCAACGCCAGCAACTCGCGCCCGCCGCCACACGCGATCATCGCGATCCGGGAGCGTCCCGCGAAAGCGAGCTGCACCGCTTCGAGCTCCCACTGCCACAGCCCTCGCTCGTTCCACGTGGTCGAGCGGAATTCGCTGGAGCAGTCGTAGTAGTGCTCGTCAAGCCGGCGTAGGTCGTCTTCGGAGAGGCAGCCCAGCAGAACTCCATTCAGCGCTGCACGGATGGCGCGACCGGAGCGCCCTCGCAGGCGCTCGCTTGCGAGCACCGTCCTCATCACGGCTCGGACCAGCGCTAATCCCGGTAAAGCCTCGCCTGCATCTGAAACAGCTGCGCGTAGTAGCCGCCGTCAGCGAGCAACTGGTCATGGCTGCCGTGTTCGTGTACGCGGCCGTCGCGAAGGACGTAGATGCGGTCGGCGCTGCGCACCGACCCGAAGCGGTGGGAGATCAGCAGCACTCCGCGGCCGGCGAACAGCTCGCGCATGCTCGCGTACAGCTCGGCTTCGGCTTTGGGGTCAAGGGCAGCTGTCGGTTCGTCGAGGATCACGATTGCTGCGTCACGGAAGAACAATCTGGCAAGCGCGACACGCTGCCACTGGCCGCCCGAGAGCTCGCTGCCGCCAAAGAATTGCGGGCCGAGGATCGTCTGGTAGCCATTCGGAAGCCCGGCGAGCGTTGTATGAATGCCCGCCTCCGATGCGGCGCGCTCAACGGCGGTGGCGTCGTCGAAGCGGCTTGGCTCGCCGAGCGCGACGTTGTCGTGCGCCGGCAACAGGTAGCGCATGAAGTCCTGGAAGATCACGCCGACCTGGCGATGCACCATGCGCGGATCGAGCGTGGAGACGTCGACGCCGTCCCACTCGATCACCCCGTTCGACGGCCTGTAAAGCCCAGCCAGCAGCTTTGCAAAGGTGGTCTTCCCCGAGCCGTTCTCCCCTACCAGGGCCACAACTTCCCCGCGCCGGAGTCGGAGCGAGGCATCGATCAAACTCGGAGCAGTCCTGCTGGGATAGGTGAAGCTGACCTTCTCCGCGCTCAGCGCTTCCGGTTCGCGCGCCAGTGGTCTGGTGGGCCGCGCCGTCTCGATGGCCTGCGCTTCTTCGGCAAAGCTCGCGTAGTCCTCGAGATAAAGCGAGCTCTCGTAGAGTCCCGCCGAGTTGCCCGCGAGACCCCGCAGGCGTCCCGTCAGCAGCACCATCGCGCTGGCAGCGGAACCAGCGGCAGCCAACGAGATCCGGCCGCTCGTGACGAACCACACCAGGACCATGAGCGCACCGGCGCTCAGCAGCCCGGTCAGCGTCTGGCCCGCGAAAGCGATTCGAACACGCTGACGCAGAATCGTTCGCAGCTCGTCGATCAACCCTCGGTATATGGTCCGATGGCGCTCCTCGAGAAAGCCTCCGATTCCAAACGCGCGTACCTCCTGCGCGGGTTGCTTGGTCGTCAGTACCTCGAACAGGTACTGCCTGCGGCGCTCGCGCTCGGTTTGTTCGAGGCTGTGCCGATAGCCCAGCTCCCCGGCCCGGTTCGTGGCCACCCAGGCGGGAACGTAGGCAAGCAGGATCAATAGGCAGAACAGCGGCTGGAGCAGTAGCAAAGCGATAGCGATCGCGCCGATCGACAGCGACGCGCCGGCAGCGCCGATCAACGTCTGCACCATCTGCGCGGGACGGGCGCTGGCAGCGAGCTGCGCACGCTGGAGCCGGTCGTGGAAACCAGGCACGTCGTAGGTGATCAGCTCCACTGCACCCGCGGCCCGCACGACCGCGTCGGTCGCGTGCAGCGCGACGAGCTGTCCCAGCAGGCGTCCGCGTGCCTGCAGAACGACACCGCATGCACCGACGATCACGGCGATCGCCGACAGCGCGATCAGTTGGGGAAGCGAAGCTGCGAAGGATGGGGAGCGAGTACCGATCAAGTGGGCAAGGAGGCTGCGGAGCAAGAGCAGCTGGACCGCGAGCCCGACGGCCATCAGCGCCTGGAGAACGATGATTTCGATCAGCTCACGCCTGGCCGCCTGCCAGACGATCGTGAACGACATTCCTACGAGACGCGGGAAGCGCCCAAGACTGCGGCGCTCGGTTGGTGTGTAGTACTCCTGAAGCGTGAAGGGCTCGGCTCGAGGCGGCTCTTCTCCGCGGCGCTCCCGAGGCCGGGCCTCCTGGTCTTGCAGCGACGACATGCATGCGCAGCGTATGCCACCTGCGCGCGATCGTCAGCGGCTTGGACGTTTCTCCCGGTACGCTTGAGTTGGTCGTCCCGCTACCCGCCAAGGAGGATGCGATGCCGGGCCTTTCCGGACGCATGTCAACCGTCATCAAAGCCAAGATCTCGAAGCTCCTCGACCGCGCCGAGGACCCTGCCGAGACGCTCGACTACAGCTATCAGAAGCAGATCGAGCTGCTCCAGAACGTCAAGAAGGGCATCGCCGATGTCGTGACGTCGAAGAAGCGCCTGCAGCTGCAGGAGGAGACCCTCAAGCAGCAGGTGGTGAAGCTCGACACGCAGGCCCGCCAGGCACTCTCGGCCGGCAACGAGGACCTCGCGCGGACTGCGCTCGAGCGCAAGAACGTCGTCCAGACCGAGCTGCAGTCGCTCGACGGGCAAATCTCACAGCTCGAGCAGCAGCAGGACCAGATGGCCGCGTCCGAGCAGAAGCTGCGGACCAAGCTCGAGCAGTTTCGCTCTAAGAAGGAGGTCATCAAGGCGCAGTACTCGGCCGCCGAGGCGCAGGTGCGGATCTCTGAGGCCGCCACTGGCGTCGGAGAGGAGATGGCAGACGTCGGAATGGCGATGCAGCGTGCGCTCGACAAGACCGAGAACATGAAAGCCCGGGCCGACGCGGTTCAGGAGCTCGAGGCCGCAGGAACGTTTGAGGATCTGACTCAGATCGGTCCCGGCGAAGACGACATCGACCGCCAGTTGAAGCAGCTATCGAGCTCTAGCGAGGTCGACGCGGACCTCGCGAAAATGAAGGCGGAGCTAGGCACTGGTTCGGGCACCGCTGGCGAGCTCGCAGCGGGCAGCGCAGAGCCTTCAGGCGAGACAGCCGCGAAGGAGCAAGCTCCGTGATCGTCCGGATTGCGACGGAGGGACAGTACGAGCTTGAGGACTCGGACGTTGGCAGACTCAACGAGCTCGACGAGCAGGCAGTCGCAGCGTGTGGGGCTGATGATGAGGCGCGGTTTCGCGAGGCTTTCGAAGCGCTGCTCGAGTTCGTGCGCACGAGTGGAGAGTCGGTTCCCGATGACCACCTCGGCGGATCGGAAGTGATCCTCCCGCCACCCGATGTTTCGCTCGAGGAGGCCAAGGCCGAGTTCCAAGGCGAAGGGCTGATTCCCGGCTGATTTTGCGACTGGCGCGCTGCTGCGTCTAAATCGGAATCCCCCAAAGCGGGAACCAGCGAGAGAGCTCGGGCTCGACCGGTAGCTCGTTGCCGATCTGCGCTTTCAGGCGCAGCTCCGCTTCGCTGTCTCGCTGCTGCTCGCCTCCGGCGGGGACGAACGGATAGAACGAGCCGCGCTTGTAGTTGTAGATCCAATAGAGCGGCTGCTTACGACCGTTCTGGAATGCGAACACGGCACAGAGGACGCGGTCGCCGTAGCCGCCCGTCTGCAGCGCGCTGCTGACTCCGTTGACGCCAACGACGAGGTTGTCGAAATCGCTGCCCCGCAACACCAGCCAGCGAAAGCCGAAGCTGTCATCGGAGGTATCGACCTTGGTCGCGCTGTCTTCGGCGGTCGCGCTCACCACCTGCTCCATGTCGTTTACGATCGCTTCGAAGTCGACCGTGCTCAGCGGCTGGAAGACGATCGCGGCGTTACCACGCGACGTGATCCCAAGCTCTGTCTCGAGCGTCACATAGGCGGTGCTCATCGCAAATAGGCGGTCCGGCGCCGGTCCTGCCAGCTTCCGCTTCCCGATGAGCACGTCGAGGAAGCCCATCAGGCGGTGCCCTGAAGCTGCGCCTCGAGTCGTTGCAGGGCGGTGATCCTCGCTTCCAGCGGAGGGTGCGTCGAGAACAGCGTGGCTACCGTCTGCTTGGCCTTGGGCGGGAAGATGTAGAAGGCGGCAAGCTCGCCGGAGGCCGCGCGCAGATCCTGCTGAGGGATCTGCTGCATGTTGCCGCTGATCTTCATCAGCGCTGAGATCAGCGCACTCGGCCGGCCGGTAACGATCGCAGAGCCGCGATCGGCAGCGAACTCCCGGTAGCGCGAGAGCGCCTGCAGCAGTAGGAAGGAGATCATGTAGACGACGGCCGAGACGAGAATCACGACGAGCCAACTCGGCCCGCTGTCCTCGTCATCTCCCCAACCGCCAAAGAAAAACCCGATTTGTGTGATGAACGATGCAATCGAGGCGAAGAAGCTAGCCAGCGTCATGACCATCACGTCGCGGTTCTGCACGTGGGTGAGCTCGTGGCCGAGCACGCCCTCCAGTTCCGCCGGTTCGAGCAAGTTCAGCAGGCCGGTGGTGACACAGACCGTCGCGGTCTTCGGCGAACGGCCGACTGCGAACGCGTTGGGCATGCTGGTCTCGGCGATCGCGACTCGCGGTTTGGGCAGGTTCGCCTGGATGCAGAGCCGCTCGATGACGGCATGCAGCTCGGGCGCCTGTTGAGGACTCACCTCGCGGGCTCCCATGCTCAGCAGCGCGATCTTGTCCGAGGTGAAGAACTGGATCAGGAAGAGGACGCCGGCGATCACCGCAATCGTGACCGCGCCGGCTCCCGCCGCGAACAGCACTCCAATCAGGACGGCATATACCAGTCCCAGCAGGAATAGCGTCAGCAGCATGCGCGCCTGAAGGCCTCGGTCACGGCCGAATGAGGTGGGGCGAGCCATGGCTAAACAATGTTGGCAGACGAAGTAAGCGGGCCTTGAAGGGCTCGCGAGCGGCGGCTAAGCAGGTGTCGGCTACCAGCTGACGCCGTCCAGAAAGACGGCGCCGCGCCAATGTGATGGGTTATCGATACGAATGCCGATCA
>Ga0066662_10000288_pt1 | contig 21930 bp, 22 predicted proteins | sample GraSoiAngelo_111_FD_133939 | JGI IMG/M metagenome (GOLD analysis project Ga0066662, IMG submission 133939) | Grasslands soil microbial communities from the Angelo Coastal Reserve, California, USA - 14_0903_12_40cm | ecosystem: Environmental > Terrestrial > Soil > Grasslands | place: USA...
CAAATGAACATCAATCCTTAACTCTCAAGCACTGCCAACTTTGCACGCTGCCTTCCGCCAACTCCTTTCTACGGAAATATCCCGCGAACGCGCGTAGCCTCAGCCACGCGGTCAACAGCCAAGATGTAAGCGCCCGTCCGCATGTCCGTGTTGAACTGCTGGGCTTTCTCGTGGACAGAGCGAAACGCCGCTCGCATGGTCTGTTCAAGGCGATTGTTTATCTCACTCTCGGACCAGAAGTATGAGTATAGGTCCTGCACCCACTCGTAGTAGCTGACAGTTACGCCGCCCGCGTTCGCAAGTATGTCAGGAACTAAAAAGACTCCCTCGTCAGCCAAAATCCTATCTGCGCCCGGCGTAGTTGGTCCGTTGGCAAGCTCCGCGATTATCTTTGCCTTCACCTTCCCGACCGTTTCAAGCGTTATGAGATTCTCAAGAGATGAAGGTAAGAGAATATCGCAGTCAACTCCGAGCAAGTCGTCGGAGCTTATCTCCTTCGTGTTCGCCAGCCCCTGTAGCGCTATCGTCTGCGCCTTGTGGCGTAGCGCAGATTCAACATCAATTCCACTTTCAGAATAGACGCCGCTTCGTGAATCGCAGAGCGCGACGACGAGTGCGCCGTCGGCAGCAGCAAGGCGCGCTATGTTTGCGCCCGCGTTGCCGAAGCCGTGAACGGCTACGCGCGCGCCTCTAAGGTCCATTCCATTAACGCGGCAGGCTTCGCGCAGAGCGTAGAGACAACCGCGCGCAGTCGCTTCGCCTCTTCCTTGCGAGCCTCCTAGCGAGATGGGCTTTCCCGTCACCACACCTAATTCTGTGTGGCCGCGCACCATCGAGATTGTGTCCATGATCCAGGCCATGGTCTGCTCGTCTGTGTAAACGTCTGGCGCAGGGATGTCGCTGTCCGGTCCAATAATCGGTGCGATCTCGAAAGCGAAGCGGCGGGTCAATCGCTCAAGCTCTCCGCGTGAGAGACTTTTGGGATCGCAAATGACGCCACCTTTGCCGCCGCCGTAAGGGATGCCGACGGTAGCGCACTTCCATGTCATCCATGAAGCGAGAGCTTTGACTTCATCCAGCGTGACCTGCGGATGATAGCGTATGCCGCCCTTCGCTGGTCCGCGCGCTATGTTGTGCTGAACGCGATAGCCCTCGAAGACCTGTACCTCGCCGTTATCCATCTTGACAGGGATGGAGACTATCAACTGCCGCTTAGTGTTCTTCAGCACGCGCCGCATGGAGACTTCTAACTCAAGGTAATCCGCCGCACGGTCAAACTGCTGCTTAGCAATCTTGAAAGGATTTAACTCCTCCTGTAAAACTGCCATTCCCGCCTGTTGTGCCATTTTTAGCGTTCCCTCCATTGTGAAAAGCAGAATTCAGAATCCAGAATCCAGAATGAAAAGAAAATCTGTAATGCGGGTTGCAGCCCTTTCCCATTCTGACTCCTGACTTCTGGATTCTGAATTCTGCTTTTAGTCTTCCTTCTCTTCAATCTCCGTGATGTCGTCTTTTGTGAAGAGGTAGGTTCGCATGTGTTTGTCGAAGACAGGGTTGATGCGGCGCAGGTATTCAAGCCCCATCATAGCGTGCTCTATCTCTTCGTCGCGGTTGTGTTCGAGTATGCGCCGAAGCTGATCGTCACGGGTCGCCTGCGCGCGCTGGTTGTACCAATCAACTGCCTCCAACTCTTCCTGCACGGATTTTACTGCGCGCGAAAAATTGAGCGCCTCTTCGCTCATCTTGTCATAATCTTCATGCCACTCTGCGCTTGTCGCCATGCCTGCTCTCCAGATATGAGATCGTCTTGCGCCGTTAATCCTAAAAGAATTGCGCCTGACTGTACAGAGAAAAGTTGGCAGCTGGCAGTAGGCAGTAGGCAGTTAAAAGCAGGAGAAATCGAACAAAAAATCGCCCTCTGCTTTCCGCCTTCTACCTTCTGCCTTCTACCTTCCATGTTTTTACTGCCAACTGCCTGCTGCCAACTTTTATGGAACATTTCATTAACAACCGGAGTCTAAACAAACTGAGCAGACGCTCCCAGAAGACCCGCATGGCACCGGCATGGGAGGAATAGAGATGTTTGCAAATCTGATTGAATCGAGTTCCCACAAAGGTGACTATGCGCGAAACGGAAAATTCTTTTTAGGAACGCTGGTCGTTTACGCCCTTGCTTTTCTTGCAATCGGCGTCGGCAGTATCTACGCCTACAACGCTCAGATAGGAAATGACAGTCTTCAGTTGGTCTCGCTCGTGATCCCTATCGAATCGTCTGAAGTTCAGCCGGTTCAGAATAGAGCACAGCCAAGACAAGCTGGCAGCACAATTAAAAATTCAGGGGCAGTTGTCGTCAGAACGCCGCCCAAAATGGTGACAACGGACTCGCGCGTAATACCGAATGAGGTTTCTGTAGCTCCGTCTGGACCGGAATTGCCAATTAACACGAATTGGAGGATCGGCAATCCAGGACCAGACAACATCTTCGGCGGCACCGGCGGCAATGCTGGCAACAACACTGGCGGTAATGGGTCTAGCGGCGGCTCCAAGATGGATGAGCTTATGAAAGAGACACCGCCACCACCAATTAAGAGAGAGACTAAGCCAGCGGGACCAGCGCCTATAATTTCAAAGGGTGTGGTCAACGGCAGCGCGATTGATCTTCCGAAACCCGTTTACTCGCCTATCGCTAAGGCTGCGCACGCTTCCGGCATGGTCACCGTACAGGTTTTGATAGATGAGAGAGGCAAAGTGATTTCAGCTAAGGCTGTGAACGGTAATCCGCTTCTGTTCGCAGAGTCTGTCCAGGCAGCCTATCGCGCACGATTTACGCCGACGCTCCTTTCAGAACAGCCCGTGAAAGTCTCCGGCATCATTACCTACAACTTCCTGCTGCAATAGGAAACATAGTGAATAGTGAATAGTAGAAAGCGGTTTTTAACTATTCAGTATTCACTTTTCACTTTTCTCGGCACACGCGCGCTGATGCCGCAGGTGATTTCGTAGGAGAGCGTGCCGGCAGTCCCTGCTATCTCTTCTGCCGTAACCGATAGATTGCCGTCCTCTCCCAAAAGGGTCACGCGGTCATTCAACGCGACGCCCTCCACATCCGTCACGTCAATGATAGTCAAATCCATAGAGATGCGACCGACTACCGAAGCGTAAGTACCGCGCACTATGACGCGCCCGCGATTCGAGAGAGCGCGCACGTAGCCGTCGTTGTAGCCGATGGGAAGTACAGCTACAAGCATTTCTCTGGAAGCCTCGAACGTGCAACCATAGCCGATGGTCTCACCTTTGTGAATGCGCTTCAAAAGAATTATGCGCGAGCGCAATGTCATGACGGGTTTTAGTTCCGGCGTTGTGTGGGACGGAGGAAGAATGTCGCGCCAGAGTCCGTAAAGCACGCCGCCGGGTCGCACCATGTTGCCCCATGAATCGGGATGCGCGAACGTGCCCGCAGAATTCGCCAAATCCTCAAAGGTCGGCTTGTATCCACGCTCGCGTAAAGTTTCAACCGCCTGACGAAAACGCGCGACCTGCTCGTCCGTGAAGCTATCAAAGGCCGGATTATCTGCGGCGGCAAAGTGCGTCATCACGCCATCAACGCGAATGTTCCTGAACATCGAGAGCGCATCGGCAAATTCTCGAACTTCATCGAAGCGCACGCCTAAGCGTCCCATGCCCGTATCAATCTTCAAGTGAACATCGGCAATCTTTCGCGCCTCGCCAGCCGCGCGATCAAGTGCTTCAATCATGTCAAGACGATAAACAACAGGCACGAGCGATTCGTCCAGGCAAAGCTTCTCCTGTCCTTCCCAGAAGCCGCCCAGACAAAGGATCGCCTGAGTGATACGAGCGCGCCTTAGCTCAATTGCCTCCTCCGGCGTTGCAACGGCAAACCACTCCGCGCCCTCTCTATTGAGCCTTCGCGCACACTCAATAGCCCCGTGCCCATAAGCATTCGCTTTGACAACGGCCATCACCTTGACGCTCTCGCCCACGCGATTCTGCACCCAATTAAAATTGGACGCCAAAGCATCAAGGTCAATCTTAGCCCAGGTCGGTCGCTGCCCGGACATTTCAATCTCTCTCTCTTCTAATCGTTCAGACTTCAACAGTCACCTGCCAAATCACACAGCGCCGTAAACCTTAACAGGCCAGGCGGCTTTAATTTGCTGCTTGCCGAAACAGTCGGCAGAATAGATTGATTGTAGCTGTCAGCGCAAAGGCAGGAAGAAGCAGACTCGAATCTGCGAGTTGAATGCATAATCACTCGCGCCACATATTTTCAAAGCGCGTGAATTCTTTAAGAAACGCGAGCTTGATATTCCCCGTTGGGCCGTTGCGCTGTTTGGAGACGATAATCTCAGCAATGCCTGCGTTCTCTTCGGTCCGGTTGTATTGCTCTTCACGGTAGATGAATGCAACCACGTCAGCGTCTTGCTCGATTGAGCCGCTCTCTCTCAAATCGCTCAGTTGCGGTTTATGGTCCGTGCGATTCTCTGGAGCGCGCGACAACTGCGATAGAGCTATAAGAGGAACGTTCAACTCTTTCGCCAGACCTTTCAACTCGCGCGAGATTTGCGAGACCTCCTGCTGGCGCGACTCCACGCGACGGGATGATCCTGACATTAGTTGCAGGTAGTCAATGATTATCAGGTCAAGCTTCTTCTGCTCCGCCGCCAATCGCCTTGCCTTCGCGCGCATCTCAAGCACAGTAATGCCCGGCGTGTCGTCAATAAAAATCTTCGTCTCCGTTAATGTCCCAAGCGCGCCAGCGAGCCGCGCCCATTCGTCGCGCGAGAGAAAACCGCTGCGAAAACGGTGCGCGTCAACGTGCGCTTCCGACGAAAGCATACGCATCACCAGAGACTCTTTCGACATCTCCAGCGAGAAGATTCCTACAACAGCCTGAGCGTGAATCGCCGCGTTCTGGGCCAAGGTTAAAGCGAAACTCGTCTTCCCCATTGACGGTCTTGCCGCGACGATTACCAAATCGGAAGCTTGTAACCCGGATGTTATCTGGTCTAGCTCATTAAAGCCTGTGGTCAGCCCCGTCAGCATAGCGGAGCGCCCGGCCATCTCCTGAACATGAATAAGCAAAGAATCGGCGACGGGCTTGACGTGCATGAAACCCTGTCTGGTTCTTTCGTCCGCGAGAGCAAAGATAGCCTGCTCCGCGTGGTCCAGGATTATCTCTGCCTCGTCTTCCTCTTCCAACGCTTCGCTCGTTACTTTGTTGCAGACCTTTACGAGTTGGCGCAGCATGGATTTGTCGCGCACCATCTTTGCGTAGTGCGCTATGTTCGTAAAATGCGGAAGGCCTAGAAGCAGATTGCTGATGAAGGATAGACCGCCGACCGATTCTATCTCACCTTCGCGGCGCAATTCTTCTGCGATGAGAATCTGATCTATCTTCGAGCCGCGCTCCATAAGCGCGATCATCGCCAGGAAGATGCGCCGGTGCGCTGGGATGTAGAAGTCTTCAGGTCTTAATAGCTCAATGGCCTGGTTGATGACACCATTATCGAGAATGATTGCGCCGAGGATCGCACGCTCGCTCTCAGCGCTGTTAGGCAATGGCCGTTCAAGCATCTGATCGCGTGCTGTTTCAGCAACGAAGTTTGCCATCGGGAGTTTTTACTATAGATGAAGAGCCAGCGTATAAAGATAAAAATGGCTGCGAAGCGCGTCGGATTGCTCGTTTAAGCGCTGCCTCTCCTGGAAGCAGCCCCGCGCGCTTCGCAGCGCACTATACTACACAGCGAGAGGCGCGACAATGTTTACTCGTTAAGTCGCACCTCTCGCGTAAGATTTTTAGTTATTGGCTGGCAGAAGCATCTGAGTTTTCCATAGTCGCTTCCGCAGTTTCGTCCACTTGCGTGTCAGGTTGAGTCGCAGCCTCTGTCGCTTCTTCTTCCGCTCGGCTTTCGCCTTCGGCAGCAACTTCGACCGGAATCTCGACTATAACCTCTCTATGAAGGCGCACGGGGACTGTGAACTCGCCCGTCTCCTTAATAGGCTCGCGTAAATTGATGCGCCGCCGGTCCACTTCGTAGCCGCGCTCCTTCAGAGCTTCTGTGATGTCCATAGAGGTCACAGAGCCATAGAGTATTCCGTGCTCTCCAACCTTGCGAGCAAATCTCAAACGCAGAGAGCGCATCTGCTCTGCCTGAGCCTCGGCTGTGGACTTCTCTCTGACCTCTTTCTTCAAGAGTGCCGCGCGCTCCTGCTCAATCCGCTTGACGTTGCTCGCCGTTGCTTCTACTGCAAGCTTTCGCGGCAGAAGATAGTTGCGCGCATAGCCCGCCTTGACTCTTACAATCTCGCCGCGCGCTCCCAAATCATCAACATCTTCGCGCAGGAGGACGTTTGTGTGTGCCATCTCTCTTTTCTCCTCCCTTCGGTTAATCTGTTGCGTATGGAAGCAGCGCAATGTTGCGCGCTCGCTTGATTGCTTCACTCAACATGCGCTGGTGCGTTGCGCAAGCGCCTGAGATTCTACGCGGCAGGATTTTGCCGCGCTCAGGGATATAGCTCTGCAAGAGCTTCACGTCCTTGAAATCTATTAGGTCAACTTTTTCAATGCAGAAGCGGCAAATCTTGCGGCGATGCATACGACGCCCACCCGGGCCGCCGCGCCCTCCGCCCCCGCCGCCTCGTCCGCCGCGCTCTATCTCTTCTTCGACTTCAAAGATGCTATCACGATCATCATAATCTCTCGACATAACTTTCAATCCTCTCATATTGATTGCGGATTTCGGACTGCGGACGGGCGGATTGAAAAGACGAATCATTGCTTTTCTCAATCCGAAATCCGCATTCCGCAATCGTCTGACTTATTCTTCAGATGCGCTGCTTGTTTCTTTCGCTTCGCGGCGCGAAGATGAGGCCGTTGAGCCTCTGGAGGCGCGACGAGTTGCCTTTCGTGCGCGTTTTGCTTTGAACTTCTCCGCGCGCTGTCGGTCTTCGTCAACACGCACGGTGATGTAGCGCAAGACCTGATCGTTAACGCGCATACGTCGCTCAAGCTCCGCAATCTCGCGCCCAGTGCCTTCGACCTCAAACAGCACATAGAAGCCGTCGGTCTTGCGACCAATCGGATAGGCAAGCTGGCGGCGTCCCATGTTCTCAACCTTTGTAATCGAGCCGCCCTGGTCCTTTATTATCTGTTGCAGGTTTTCGTTCAGACGTGTGATGTCGTCATCGGTGACACTTGTGTCCACTATGAACATCACCTCATAGATTCTCTGTGTAGCCAAAATTCATCCTCCTCTTGGATGTCTAGCCTCATTCGATGAAGCAAGAAGGGAAAGTTTAGTTAATAGTGAAAAGTGAATAGTTAAAAACCGGTTTCCACTATTCACTTTTCACTATTAACTTTTCACTGTTGTAAAGTGCCATTGCTTTGTCAATGCCGTCGCGTAGGACGGCGCGAAGCGCTTGTGCGCTCCGCTCTAAAATTTCATCTAGCGCCGCGCGCTCCGTTCTTGAAAACTCTTCGAGCACAAAGTTCTTGGCATTCGTCAACGGATGCTCCGGTTGAATTCCTATGCGCAGGCGCATGAATTCGTCCGATCTGATGCAAGCGATAATTGATTTCAAACCATTGTGACCGCCAGCAGAGCCGCGCCGCCTGAGCCGTATCGTTCCGAACGGAAGCGCGAGGTCATCGCTTATGACGATCAGACTCTTCGCTCTGGCGCTTTCGCTCTCCTGCTTGGCGAGCAAACAGGCAATCGCTTCGCCGCTCAGATTCATGTAGGTCTGCGGTTTGACGAGTTCTACGCGAACGCCTTCAATCTCCGCTCGACCGACTAGAGCGCGACAGTCTTTGCGTTTCACTAAAGCTCCGGCTTCACGCGCAACGAGATCAACGAGCATGAAGCCAAGATTGTGGCGCGTCCGCTCATACTCCGCACCCGGATTGCCAAGACCGACGATAAACATAAATCAAAAGGTAAAAGGTAAAAGGTAAAAGTGAAGAAGAAGTGCTCGCTGGCTTGTCTTCCCTTTTGCCTTTTACCTTCTTCCTTTTTACTTCTCTTCGCCTGCCTCGCCTTCCTCTTCCTTCTTGCCCTTGCCGATTACTTCAGGCTCGGCTGGCTCTTCCTCGACGACAGGCGCTGCGACAGGCTCTTCGCGCGTGATGCCGACAGTTGCAATCACTGTTTCGGGCGATTCCAGAATCTCAATGTTCGTGTCAGCCGGTATGTCCGAGATGTGCAGCACGTCGTGGACTTTCAGATTAGACACATCTAGATTGAACGCTTCGGGAATGTTGCGCGGGTCGCAGCGAATCTCTATCTCGCGCAGGATTTGCTCAAGAACTCCCTGCTGCTCACGAACGCCTTCAGGCTCTCCAACCAGATGCACCGGCACTGTGACTTCAATCTTCTGCCCCTTGACCAGCCGCTTCAAATCCGCGTGAACGAGTCGGCCACGTACAGGGTCAATCTGCCGGTCGTGGAACATCACTTCGCTCGCGCCCACGCCTTCAACATCAATCGTGAAGATCGTGTTGTAGCCCGTATCGGATCGAAGGATAGCCGCCAGGTCGCGTATGGGAGCGACAGCCGAAACCGCTTCGCCCTCGCCACCGTAAACCGTTACGGGAACTAGCCCCTCGCGCCGCGTGCGCCGCGCATCATTTTTGCCGCGCCCATCTCTCTTTGTAGCGCGAACTGTAATCTCTTTTCTTTCAGCCATAATTTCTCCCGTAAAAGTTTCAAGTTTCAGGTTGAAAGTTTCAAGTTAAACGCCAGTCTTGGAACTTGAAACCTGAAACTTGAAACATAAGTGTTTGCCCTTCTAAACGAAGAGCGAAGAGACGCTCGTCTCCTCGTGGATCGACTTAATCGCTTTCGCAAGAAGCGGTGCGATACTTAAAACCATTATGTTCTCCAACTCACACGCGCCGTCATGAAGCGGAATGGTGTTGGTCACAACCATCTGCTCGATGTCGGAATCGGCAAGCTTGTCGCACGCGCGACCAGACAACACAGGATGCGTGAAGCAGGCGTGCACGCGCTCCGCTCCATTCTTTTTCAACGCGCGCGCAACCTTCGTCAAAGAGCCGCCCGTGTCGCACATATCGTCAACTATCAAACACGAACGCCCTTCGACATCCCCCACGACATTCATCACCTCCGCGACATTAGCCTTCTCGCGCCGCTTGTCGCAAAGAGCAAGTTGCGCAGGCTCGCCCGACGCGGATTTAAGACGCTTGGCGTAAGCGCGTGCGCGTTCCGCTCCGCCCGTGTCGGGCGCAACCACCGTCAGGTTCGGCAGCGGGTTCTCCTGATAGTGACCGATCATAACGGGCGCTGCGTAAAGATGGTCCACAGGAATGTCAAAGAAGCCTTGAATCTGCGCCGCGTGCAAATCCATCGTCAACACGCGCTGCGCTCCGGCTGTCGCAATCAGGTTCGCCGCGAGCTTCGCAGCAATCGGAACGCGCGGGCGATCCTTCTTATCCGAGCGCGCGTAACCGTAATAAGGAATCACAGCCGTCACGCGCTCGGCAGACGAGCGGCGAAAGGCGTCCAACATGACGAGCAGTTCCATAAGGTGCGAGTCCGTCGGAGGGCACGTCGGCTGGACTATGAAGATGTCGCCGCCGCGCACGTTCTCGTCAATCTGAAAGTTGAACTCGCCGTCCGAGAAACGCTCTGTGTATGCGCGGCCCGGATCGCAACTCAAGTAGTGGCAAATCTCTTCGGCCAACGGGCGATTCGCCGTGCCCGAGAAAACTTTGATACCGCCAGTCGTACTCATAAGAAAGTTTCAGGTTTAAAGTTTCAAGTTCCAAGTTTCGATTCGTTATTAACATGAAACGTGGAACTTGAAACTTTAAACTTTTTATGGCTGGGGCGGGTGGATTCGAACCAACGAATGCCGGTTCCAAAGACCGGTGCCTTACCACTTGGCTACGCCCCAATGTCTATCTCTTGAGTCACTGCAACGCTCATTGAAGAAGAGAAGCACACTCGCCCAGAGCATTCAAATATTGGCTGCGCGCGAGCGTCGCACACCGGATTATGCGCCAGGCTTTCTCCTTCTTCAAAGACTCAAAGGCCCGTTCCTGCTCTTGCCCGCTGTCAAAGACTCCGAAGACGCTTGAGCCGCTTCCCGAGAGCATAGCCGTACGAGCGCCCGCTTCAATCAGAGCGTTTCGCGCACGCTCAATCTCAGGTTTCATCTTAAATATGACCGGCTCAAAATCGTTGTGCAGAGCGTAAGGATGGGAATCCTTAAATTTCTCGTCCGCACGAGAAATAGGAAGAATAGTGTCGCCATCCTCCTTTGTCAAGGCACGGGCGTTAAGCGATTTATAGGCTTCTGCTGTTGAGACTTTCGCGGTAGGTTTTACTATCAAAAGGTGCTCAGCCGTCACTTCTTTAACGGGCCTGACATCAATTCCAAGACCAGTTCCAAGAGCAGTTCCGCCTATTAGAAAAAACGGAACATCAGCGCCCAACCGAGAGCCAACTTTCAAGAGTTCTTCCTTGCTCGTCTCAATCTGCCAGAGTTGCGTTAGGCCAAGCATCGCCACAGCCGCGTTGGACGACCCGCCGCCCAGACCTGCTTCTACCGGAATATTTTTTTCGAGGTGAATCGAAGCTCCTTTGTGAATATCGAACCCGTTTTGCAGCGCAATAGCGGCACGCAGAATCAGGTTGTTTTCATCAACAGGAATTTCCGGTGAATCAGAGGTCAGTTGAAGTTGATAGTCATCGCGTGCAGTGAAAGTCAGATTGTCGTGAAGCGTGATGGTCTGAAAGATTGTGCGAAGCTCGTGGAATCCGTCCGGGCGACGGCCCAGCACGCTGAGCGTCCAGTTGATCTTCGCAAAGGATGGAAGTGTAAAAGTCTCTACAGACACTTAGGGCGGCTGACCTCTTTTGAAAAGCGCCAGCCGCCCCGTGAAATCTAAATCGTGGGTCGCGGTCAGCGCATGATGAAAACTTGCGTCAGGTAAATTTTGCCATCCGAAGATCGCGCAATGCCGATTGCAGAATGCGTGAAAATCCTTCGCAGAATATTATCGCGGTGGCCCGCAGAATGCATCCACTGTTCGACGGCCAGAGCAACGGGATCGCTGTAGCCTTGATTGAGCGCTATGTTCTCGGCCAAAGACCTCCACCTCACGCCACTTGTACGCGCGCGTTCTGGAAGATCGCCGTCCGGTCCTTCGTGATCGAAGAAGTTTAAGCGCGCCATCTTCTCGGAATGAAGCCGCGCCATGCGCAGAAGGTCCGAGTCCCAGGCGAGCGGCGGCAACCCGTAACGCGCGCGCTCTGCGTTAACCGCATCGAAAGCTCTTCGCTCAAGGCTGTTTGCAGCAACGGGAGGTGCGGACGAGACGGCGACCACAGGCTGGCGCGTGACAACGCGATGGTTCGCCTGCATCGGCTGGCCTTCGTAAGTGTTGCTTGTAGCCGTAATAAGCCGCGCGACGGGGCGAGACTGCCCGAAGCTCGTGGTTGCGGCTGCTGCTGTAAATATGAACGAGAGAGCGCAGACGAAGAACAGGTGCGCAGACCTGCGTGCAAATCGGGGGAACAGTTTGTATTGGCTCATTTAGGGGAACTTTCTCGGAGTCGCCAGTGGGCGCATCCGTCAGGCCGTGAGAAAGCAATTAAACCTGACCGCGCTTGGGGCTGGCGGTCCTAAATTGTCAACTCGATAATAGCAAACAGAGTTTGAGTCGGGCAATAACTTTTTTTCGGAAGGCGATGAATAGATTGTAAAGCTGGGAGCGCAGGCGGCACGGCCTGCATTGAGCGCTGCAAGCGCGAACAAATATTTAGATTGCCAGAAGCAATCTTGCAGGCGAGCCGCCTGCGCTCCCAGCGGAAGCGTTCGCTTTGTCTTGCTACTTTTGAGTTTTGCCGTTTAGCTTGGCTCTGAGACGTGCTGTGTCTCCGGCTTCAACTGAGAGAGAGAGCGCGCGTTGCCATGCGGCGCGTGCCTGCTCAAGTTTTCCGCGTCGTTGGTAGAGATCGCCCAAGTGTTCTTGAATTGTCGGCGATTGATTGTTGCGGCGTGCGGCTTCTGTAAGGTTGCGTTCGGCTTCGTCGAGCTTGCCGAGTTTGAAATAAGCCCAGCCCAGACTGTCTAGGAAAGAGGCATTTCCGGGGTTTGAGCGAACCGCGCGTTGTATCATCTCAAGGGCTTCCGCAAGCCGCTCGTTTCGCTCTATAAGAAAGTAGCCGAGGTTGTTGAGCGCAGTCGCGTTGTTAGGGTCGCGTGCCAGGATTTTGCGCAGGGATTCCTCTGAACCGCGCAAGTCGCCTGCGCGCTCCTGAGCGGAAGAGAGCGTAAGCAGCGCTGCGTCCGCCATGTCCGGTCTTTCAGCCGGAGAGAGAGAGAGAGCCTTGCGCGCGGCCTCGACGGCTTCACCAGCGCGCCCTGCATGAAGATATAGATTGGAGATTTCAAGATAGAGAGTGAAATCTTCGACTGAGTTTTTAAGTTGAGTTTTAAGGAGCGCGACCGCTTCGTCAACGCGCCCGAGGTCCGTCAAGGTTTCCGCTTCAAGTTGAAGAAAGCCAGCCTCTTGAGGATAAAGCTTTCGCGCCGCGCGCACGGCCTGTAGAGCTTCAGTTCTTTTTCCCTGCTCGCGCAGGTATTCGATTCGCTGTGCGTCGGGCGAGGGGTCATCTTTGCCCAGGAGTAGCCGCATACGATCTATGACGGCTTCGACATCGCTTGCGCGCCCGGCTCGCTTGTAAACATCTATCATTCGTTGAAGAGTTCTGGCGGCAAAGAGTTTCTCTTCCTCCGTCGTGAGTGGTTTGTTACTGATGCCGTGCTCTTTAAGTTGCTCTTCATAGACCGCTATAGCTTCAGTGTAGCGCTGCGAGTCTATGTAGAGTTGCGCAAGAGAGTTTCGCAAGCTTTGTTGCGTGCGGTCGCCTTTGGGTTGATGAGAGATTGCCGCGCGAAGAGTTGCGGCAGCATCGTCCACGCGGCCTGCGCGCGCCTCTATACGCGCAAGAAGTTCTGCGACAGATGTGTTTGCAGGGTCAGCCGCAACCATGCGCTGCAACTCTGCTATAGCGACTTTGTCGTCAATGCCGCCAGCTTCAATAGCTTTAGCAAGAAGCTCGCCGTAATCCGTGTTCTCCGGGTTGAGCGCGATTGCGCGGCGGATTGCCGCTAGAGCCTCTTTAGAGCGTCCGGCGCTGAGAAGACCTTCGCCGAGCCGTGCGGCTGCGGCGTCGGGCGAAAGATCACGACTCGTTAAATATTGAAAGAAGCGCGTGTCTGGTGTCGGAGGCGCTGCGGCCCAGTTCGTCCATGCGCTTAATGCCTCTTCTGTTTTTCCTGTCGCCTGAAAAAACTCTCCCAGAAGCGCCCACGCTTCAGCATTATCTTTATCAAGCCGCGCGACCTCTTTCAATTCCTTGATTGCCAGATCAACAAATGAGCGGTTCAAGTTTCCTTCGCGCAGGCCGCTGCGGATTGCGTAGAGGCGCGAGAGTATCTTGTGTCCGCCAAAGTTATTTGGATCAACTCGCACGGCGGTTGCGCCTTCGCTTGCAGCAGTTTCAAAATCCTGCGGCGGATAGTAGAAGGCTATTTCGGCGAGCGCCGTGTGGGCTTCGGCCAAAGTCGGATCGAGTGTTGCGGCATCCTGAAAAGCCTGTCGAGCCAGACGCAGAGTATCTGCACTTCCGCCACTTCTCAACTCCAGAAGATGGCGCTCTCCTTCCAGCAATTTACTGTAGGCGCGTGCGCGACGTTCGCGCTCCGTTATCGCCTGCTGCTGCGAAGCGGAAGAAGAGGCGGTCTTATCCTGCTTTGAAGTTGAGGGCGAAGGAGAGGCGGTCTGCCCGTGTGCACTATACAATGTCGAGCTAGTTAGAGCTATGACAGATGAGAGTATAAAGAGCGGTAGCAGCGAGTAGATGGAAAACTTCACGCGACATATCCTTCCGTTGGCGGGTCGTCGCTTGCATTGATCGGCTCTTCTACGAGCTTAAGAAGCCGCTGCCACGCGGATCGTTGCGGGTAGGCGGACAGGAGCACGATTGCGGCCACGCCTCCTGCGCGAAGCATGTCGCCGTAATGGCCTGTCATTATAGTCACTACAAAACCCATCAAGGCGATAGCGCCGCCGATGAAGGCTATCTGAATTGTCGTTCCCTGAAGGCTTGCCAGAAGACCCGAGAGGCCGCGCAAAGCCGCTATGTCTTTCAGCCGCATTGACTGAAATCTGGCGCGGCGCAGCACGAACGAGCCTAGACCGAAGATTAGTATGGTTATCCATAGAGCCATTGCGAGTTGCGGATCGCCGCCGCGCGCTAACTGCTCCGCCTTGAAGTAAGCTATGGCGATAAGTACTAAGGTCAAACAGAGCATCGCACCAAGAATTATCGCAGCCGTGCGATGACGACGCGCCAACTCGCTCTGTATATTTTCGGAAGTCTCTGCCAATTTAAGCTTGATTGCTCTCTAAAGATTTGATTGCAACTCGACTGCTCACGCGAATTCTAACACCGTGAAGAGCAAGTAGGAAGGCGGAAGTAAAAGCGGAAAGGTTAAAGGAAAAGGATTTTACCCTTTGCCCTTTAACCTTTCCGCTTTCCCTACTTCTTCATCGTTGCCGCCTTGCTCTTCAAGGCTTAGTTCCAGTTGGCGCTGTTGGACCGGTCGTTGCGGGAGTTGTGTTGGGCTGTGTTGAGGGAGGGGGCGCTGGCGTTGACGGCCCCTGGCTTGGAGTTGCCGTAGTTCCTCGCTGGAACGTCTGAGCAGGCGCACGACGCTGCTGAATGGGTGAAGGCGTCAGCGAGGAAGGAAGCTGACCTTGATTAGCGAGCGCGACATCAATCAAGTCTGTCTGAGACTTGCTGTCATGGCTTATCAGCACGCCGTCGTGGTTCGTGTTGATGTTGGCCGAGCCGGATATATTTGAAAGAAGCGACTGCATCATGCCCGGTTTCTCGCAAGGCTGCATGTTCTTCTTAATCGGGTCAGGCTCAGGAATCGGCACTCCGATTTTATTCAGTTCGTCCTTTGCCTTATCCACGAAATCGCTGTTCGGATAGTCGCGCACAAGCTGAGTGAAGAATTTCGCGGCCTCGTCCGGCTCCTCTTCCTGTAGGTACAACCAGCCTGCGTTGAAAAGCGCCGCATCCATAACGCAGGTTGTCTTATACTTCTCAATTATCTCGCGGTAACGCGCCTGCGCCCCCTTCAAACCACCCTCGCCGTGTATGTACCTCTGCTGGTAAAACTGAGCGATCTTATAATCGTGCTGCGCGAGATTATCCTGCACGGCGTTCAGGTAAGCCTGAACCGTCTCGCGCAGAGTTGTGTTCGGGAACTGCTGAAGGATTGCCTTCAGACGCTGCTCTGCTTTGAGCGCGTGCGGAATCTCTCGGTCCGGCAATCCCATCTGTCTAATCTCAGCTTCCGCAACCTTAAGCATTGCGCGATCCGTGAGCGGGTGAGTCGGGAAGAAGGTTATCCAGTCCTGATAAGCTTGAGCAGCCTGTATGAGCGAGCTTGTGTTTCCTTCCAGGTAGAACGAATCCGCAATAGCAAGCTTCGACAGAGGAAGGAAAGAAGAATCAGGATAGGTCGTGATGATCGTGTTAAAGAGAAGACGACCCGTGTCGTAATTCCCTTTGCGAACTTCGTGAGCGGCAACCTCGAAAAGCTGTCGGTCTCGTCCCGGCGCAACCGTGTCGGTCAACTCCGCGTACTTGTCGTCGCCGCCACCGCCGCCGAAGATGCCAAGGAATTTTCCTTTCTTCTTCTTATCTCTCTTTTGAGTTGATGCGGCCTGGGTCGTGGTTGCAGTAGTTGTAGTCGTGTCGCTCATGGCGCGTGCGCTCGCTGTGGCCTGAAGGCCAGCCTGCACGCGCGTGTTCAAATCCGTGACCGATGCTTCGAGCTTATCGAGGTTGCTCGCGTCAAACTTGTCGCCGCGATCTACCTTGCCGCTGATGTCGTCCACCTCTTTGAGAAGGGAGCTAGTCTCCTGCTCAAGCGAGCGCAGACGATTGCGCGGGTCGTCCGGGTCAGTGTTTTTATTCTTATCCCCGCTGTCCTTCGCGTTCATAGAAGCCAGCGCGCTATTGAGCGAACGGCGCATGGAATCCAGCCGCGACTTCATAATAGAGATGCGCTGCGCGGGCGTGCCCTCGACAGTCTCCTGCCCGAAAGCGGCCAAGCCCAGACCAAAAACAAGAATCGCGCCCAGCACGATCACTACAAACTTACGATACTGCATTCTACGAAACCTCCAAAAGCAGGGCGGAGGGATGAGGGATGAGAGATGAATTAAGAGCATTTAGCTTTCTTCATCCCTCATCCCTCCGCCCTCATCCCTTCGTTCACGCCCATTGCATGGCCGCTTCGCGCAAAGTGCGGACGGCCTGTGCAGGGTCTGATTCATTAAAGATGGCTGAACCGGAGACGATGATTTCGGCACCGGCTGCGGCAACTTCTGCTATGTTGTTGCGGTCTATGCCGCCGTCAATTTCAATGCGCGTCCTTAAACCGCGATCTTCGATCATGCGTTTCAAGCGCCGCACCTTATCGAGCGATGTCGGGATAAATTTCTGTCCGCCGAAACCAGGGTTGACGGACATTATCAGGATGTAATCTGCAAACGGCAACGCCTCTTCCAGAGCTACGAGCGGCGTCGCAGGGTTGATAGCTACGCCTGCAAGCGCGCCCTTCTTCCTTATGCAGGAGAGAGTGCGGTGCAGGTGCGGGTCAATTTCAACGTGAATCGAGACCATATTAGCGCCAGCGTCAACAAACTGCTCGGCATATCGTCCCGGCTCTGTAATCATCAGATGCGTATCTATGGGCAGTTCGGTTGCCCGCCGGATGGATTTTACGACGGGTAATCCGAGCGTTATGTTCGGCACGAAATGCCCATCCATCACGTCAACGTGAAGTAGGCGTGCGCCGCCGCGCTCAATCGAGGCTATCTCTTCGCCTAGCCGCGCAAAATCGGCTGACAGAATTGAAGGGGCTATCTCAACCATCAAAGCAATTTCAGGTTTTGGATTTTAGATTTTGGATTAGTGAACGGATTGAGTTGAGCAGGCGCTCTCGCTTTTTCAATCCAAAATCTAAAATCTAAAATTGTTACGGTGTGCGCCTGTTTGCGCCTGGATTAAAGGGCGGCGTCGTGATGATGGGCCGCCTGTTTGCATTCGGGTTTATTGTCGTGCGATTCACGTTCGGGAGCGTGTTGGCGTTATGCGTATTCGCATTGCGATTTGTGTTCATGTTACTGCTCGTCGCGTTGCGATTCTGATTAGCTTTGTTTGCGTTATTGCTATTATTAGCGTTCTTGTTGTTCGCGTTATTACTATTCTTGTTCTTGTTCTTCGGCTTGTTCTGATTCTGGCTCTGGTTTTGATTCTGACTCGTCGCAGTTGTTTGATTGGCGTTCTGATTCTCCGCAGGCTTGTTTGAGTTCTCCTGCTGCTCCTCTTCTGCTGCTGTGGGAACGCTCTCGCCCTCTTTCGGCAAACGACTGACCTGAACTGTTACAGGAATTCCTTCTTTAACGGTCAGCCCAGCCTCCGGCACTTGATTCAGGACCAGGTCGGGCTTTGATGCGCTGGGCCTTGTGCCGCGCACGCGCATCTTCAGCCCGGCGTTTTCAAGCATCTGCTCAGCCGTGTAGCGATCCTTGCCCGTGATGTCGGGCACTTTCACTTCTCTGGTGCGAAGGCTTAAGTAAACAGTGCCGACCATGCCGAAGAGAAAGACTGCGACGACAGCCGCGACGATGCCAATCTTTCTCAGCGCCGATAGCACGCGCCTTCCAAAACTCAAAACTGGAAACCTTCCTCTCTTTTGGCCTACACGCCCACTCGGAGACCCCCTTGCAAACCGACCGCGCAGTCTAACATTCGCGCAAAGCAGGCGGCAAGCGTGCCGGGAACTTAACCCGTGCGATCAAACTGCGCTATGAAGAACCCGTCTGCGCCGTCTCTATGAGGCCAAACGCGCGCCATTCCCTCAGCCGTTTGAAGCGCAGCCGCAACTTTCACGCGAATTAGTTTGAAGCGAGCATGACTGTTTAGAAAATCCGCTACGACCTCTTCATTCTCTTCAGGCTCGACGGAGCATGTGGAATAGATCAGGCGGCCATCAGGTTTAACCATTCGTGCCGCGCTATTGAGGGTTCGCTTCTGCCGCTCGGCCAGATCAGTGATGTCAAGGGCTGTGATGCGCCATCGTATTTCCGGGTTGCGCCTGAGCGTGCCAGTGCCTGTGCAGGGCGCATCAACCAGAACGCGGTCAAAAGAGTTTTCGTTGAAAGGCAAGAAGCGTTCGGCATCGTGAACGATTATCTGTAGATTCTCAATTCCCTGCCATCGCGCCGCCTCAACAACGTGGCGCGCACGATGCTCATGCAGGTCGCCCGCGACGAGGAGCGAAAGATCAGGCGTTCGCGTTGCCATGTGCGTGGTCTTGCTGCCGGGAGCGGCGCAAACGTCCAGCACGCGTTCGTCCTTCTTAGCATCAACGACGTGCGCGACCAACTGAGAAGCCTCGTCCTGTAGATAAACCTTTCCCTCGCGCGCAAGCTTTTGAAGTAACGCAGTTGCACCATGAATGCGCCAAGCACGGGGCGCAATCTTTGAAGTCTCAAGAGAAGCGCCAGCCGCGCTCAGTTCATTCAGAACTTCGTCAATGCTTTCTCTTCTGACGATGCGAAACGCAACCGGCGGCGCTTCGTTGTTAGCCCGCGCGAATCTTTCAGCCTCATCTTTTCCGAAAGCTTTTATCCAACGCTCAATCAACCACTGAGGATGCGAAGTCTCGATTGCCAGGCGCTCAATTAAATCTGCGACACCGGAAGCAGGATCGTAATTCGGCTCGCGCGTCGCACGCCGTAGCACGGCGTTGATGAATGCTGCGGCAGAACGAAGCCGCGCGACATGTGCGAGGTTCACAGATTCGTTAACGACAGCGGAAGCAGGAATGCGAGAGAGAAATCGAAGCTGATAAAGGCCAAGCCGCAAGCTTCGGCGCACTGGCGCATCAAGACTCTCAGCCTTGCGGCGCGCGTAATGTTCTATCAAAACATCAAGCCACAGTTGCCAGCGCAGCACGCCCAGCACAAGCTCGTAACAGAGCGCACGATCATCTGCGCGCATCTCTCTGTCATTCGCCGCAAGAAGCACAGTGGCATACGCGCCCTCTTCCTCGACGCGACGAAGGATATTGAAAGCCGCCAGACGCGCAGCCGATACTGTACGCGCGCCTCTACCGCGCCCGGAGCGAATCTTTTCCATCTTGCTTGAACTCATCCGAAACGTTCGCCCACGCGCACACGCGCCCCGTTCAGAAAATCACGCGCGCTCATTCGGCGCTTTCCTTCCGGCTGAACCTCTTCTATGCGCAATAAAGTTTCATCGCCGCACGCAACAACAAGCTCGTCGCCATGCGCTTTAATAATCTCACCTTCGCTGCCCGGCGTTTGCTCTTCGCTCAGAACACCCGCACGCCAGATGACTAGACGATGCGAACCATATTTCGTGTAAGCCGTCGGCCAGGGCTGGAAGCCTCGCACGCGTCGCTCGATCTGCGCGGCGTCGAGCGCCCAATCAACAGAGCCGTCCTCCTTCTTCAGCATAGGCGCAAACGTGGCCTTCTCTTCGCTCTGCTCACGAGGCTCAATCAAGTCAAGCCGCCGCAAAGTCTCGCTCAAAAGTTCAGCGCCAATCATTGAAAGCCGCTCCATCAACGCGGGCGCAGTCTCGCGCTCTCTAATCTCAGTCTCGCGTTGCAGAAGGATTGCCCCCGCATCCAACTCTTCAACAATCCGCATGGTCGTCACGCCCGTCACACTCTCGCCGCGCACGATAGCCCAGTTCACAGGCGCAGCGCCTCTGTACTGCGGTAATAAAGAGAAGTGAACGTTGATGCAGCCGCGACGCGGAGCATTCAGAAACGTAGAAGGCAGTATGCGACCGTAAGCGACGACGATAGCCGCATCCGCATCATGCGAAGCGAAAAGCGCGAGCGCCTCTTCGTTTCTGATTTTCGCAGGCTGGTGGACCGTGAGGCCGTGCTCAAGAGCAAACTCTTTAACGGGCGGCTGATGAAGTTTGTTGCCGCGCCCCGACGGGCGATCAGGCTGCGTCCAGACAGCAACAACCTCATGCCCATCTTCAAGACAACGCCTAAGAGTCGGCACTGCCGCCGAGGGTGTGCCCATGAAGACTAAACGCATAACGTAAAGCAGAAGTCAGAATCCAGAATTCCGAGAGTCAGAATGGATAAGGCGGCAGTCCGTTTCTGTCTTTCTTTTATTCCGGCTTCTGACTTCTGGCTACTGACTCCTGCTTTTCAGAACGCACACCTGTAGTTGCCGAACTCGTAAACCTTGTTCCACGTGTCGCCTTGTTTTTTATAGATGTGGTAGGTGTCGCCCTCGAAACCATCCGTGACCGTGATGACTTCGTTCGTGCCGTTGCCGTCCAGGTCCAGTTGGTCAACCAGGCGTTCCAGATAGACGCCGTTCTCGATGGCGGTTATCTCCGCGCCGCCCATAATCTCTTTGTTTGTGAATCGCTCGTATTGAAGAACTGTCGTCTTGTAGCTATTGCCCTGCGGTTCTGCTATTAGGAACATCGCGTAGCGCGCAGGGCTTGTGCCTTGCTTCTTGACTACGAAACTGCCTATCAACTCCGCATGTCCGTCTGAATCCAGATCAAGCGCTGTAAGGTTGACTGTCGTCAAACTAGGAAGTAGCGCAACGGGCACGCCTTTCTGTTTGTAGGCAGCCTGCACAAGAGGCATGAGTGCTGCGCGCTCGCTCTGTGTTGGCGCTCTGCGCGTGTTTTTTCCTACGCCGAGTGAATCGGAATTGGTCACAAGCGCCATTACGTTGCGGTTAAGTTTGACCTGACTTTGAAGCATCACGTCCGCGCTATTTTTTGCGCACTCTGAGTCTTTATTCGACTTCTTGATTGTCAATGACCCTGCCTCGTCGCCTCCGAAGAGCACACGATATTTGCGACCTTCTGGATAATAGGTGTTCGCAAAGCTTGAGATTTCAGCCGCATCCGAGTCGCCCCCGACAGGCTGTTTGAACTGTCCCCGATCAATGATGACAAAGGGCACAATGGACGCATCCGGGAGTTGCCATGCGGAAACGACGAAGAGGACAGTCGCTTTCTGACTGCCATCCTGACGCGCTTTTATCTGCACGGTGTTTCCGACTAACAGAGACGCTAACAAAAGCGCGAATGTTAAGGTGGAAGCGGTATATGTTCTGGGGGAACGCATAATCAATTTCCTTTCATCAACGAAGAATAGTTCATCCGAACTCTAAATGGCGGCACGCTTCTCTGCCCTCTGATCTTCTACCGCAGCAACTTTGGCGGATGAAACTTTCGCTTGCATAAAGAGCGCGAGGTAATCTCGCCCGCCAGCCTTCGAGTCCGTGCCTGACATGTTGAAGCCACCAAAAGGGTGAACGCCAACGAGCGCGCCCGTGCACTTGCGATTGAAATATAGATTGCCGACATGAAACTCACGACGCGCACGCTCTATCTTCGCCGCGTCGGTCGTATAGACGGCACCCGTCAAACCGTATTGCGTATCGTTTGCGATTCGTAGTGCGTCATTAAAATCCTCAGCGCGAATGACTGCAAGTACAGGACCAAATATTTCCTCCTGTTCAATGGTTGCGCCCGGTTTGACACCTGCGATCACGGTCGGCTCTATGAAGAAACCTTGCTCGCCGTCCGAGCCTCCGCCCGCCAGAACGCGCCCGCCTTCGGCTTTTCCTTTTTCGATATAGTCGTTGATTGTTTTGAACGCTTTTTGATTTATAACGGCAGACATCGTCGTTGCTGAATCCGTAGGGTCTCCGACCTTTATCTTCTCCGTGCGTTCGACGATTCTATCAAGCATGGAATCGTAAACGTCCGA
>Ga0066662_10000290_pt1 | contig 21914 bp, 10 predicted proteins | sample GraSoiAngelo_111_FD_133939 | JGI IMG/M metagenome (GOLD analysis project Ga0066662, IMG submission 133939) | Grasslands soil microbial communities from the Angelo Coastal Reserve, California, USA - 14_0903_12_40cm | ecosystem: Environmental > Terrestrial > Soil > Grasslands | place: USA...
CCGGTTTTCCCGAAGTTGCCATTACCCAGGCCCGTGCCGGGAGGGCAGAAGAAGACGCGATTCAGGACGTTGCCGGCGTCAGCTTGGAATCGAACATACCTGCCCTCAGTGAAGTACGTGTCCTTGTAGATCGAGAAATCTTCGTTGTGATATCCAAACCAGCGGACGTTCTCATCCTGTCGCGGCGCATTGCCGAAGGCAAACTGTCCCGGGTCGGCCCATGCCGCTGCATTCAGATAAGTGTCCTTGTTCGGGTCGCTGAAGCTTCCCGTCAGAGGGTTGGCGCCGCTGACTTTGTTGGGATACTCGGCATAGTTAAAGAGGTACCCGCCGAGGTTATTGTTCGCCATCGTAATCGATAGCGGTCTTCCCGATTGGTAGGTCTGAATGGCCGAGATCTGCCAGTTGCCGATGACTTTGTCCAAAGCACCGTTCGCGTTCCCTCCGACCCATTTGCCCTTTCCGAAAGGTAATTGGTAGACCCAGCCAAATGTAAAGATGTGCGGCACATCGTCCGAGCTGACCGTATAGAGATTGCTCATGTCGCTCGGATTCTGTACGGGAGGACCGCCCGACCCTAATCCAGTCTCAGAGCCGTTGTTCATCAGCCGGGAATAAGTGTAGGCGACCCTAAATTGCAGCCCTTGGCTCATTCTCCGGTCAAAACTGGCTTGGAGCGCGTTGTAGTGGCTCTTGCCGTTGGGGAAATATCTCCAGTTGATCTGCTGATATTGCGGCCACATCCGCAAAGCTTGCGCCAAATCTCCAGTAAACGTGGCGTAAGGCGGTGTCGAGTATCCCGCCGCGATCGCCGCAGCGTTGGGGACGCCGTTAACGAATTGGCCCGCCGTAAGAGCTGTTCCCAAGGCCAGCACGCTTCCGGGGTTCATATTGTCATAAACGCCCGCAGAGCTGCGGCCGTCGATTAATCGCGTTCCATGATTCCCCACATAGGCAATATCGATGGCCATGTTGGCGGTCAACTGGCGCTGGAACGAGACTGACCAGTTCTGATAGCGCGGCATGGTGTAGGTATTGGAAGCAACCCCGACGGGATTGCCGCCGTTTGCCACGTCGGCTCGCAATTGGGGTGGAAGCACGATTGAGCCGGCCGGCCAGCCACAGGAAACTGTGCCAACACTGTTGGTTGTCTCCTGAGTTGGACAATTACCAGTTCCTTGGAAGTAGAAGGCTGGCAATAACCCGTTCGTGAGGTTGGGTGCAGTAGGGTTAGTCTGATAACCATCAACGGGGTAAGGATCCCAGGAGTCGGCCTGTGCACCAGCGTAATAGATCCCGTAGCCGCCACGGATAACAGTCTTCTCTTTCAGATTGTAGGCAAACCCGAAGCGCGGACCGACGTTCCAGTTGCCGTTGCCATTGGCTTTGGAGCTGTGAAATATGGTCGCTCCGAGATGGCCCACAGGGTTTTGCGCTGCGGGATCGAAAGTGGAGAACCTTCCGTGCTGCTCATAGAGTCCGGACTGCCAGTCAAACCGCAACCCGAAACTCAGAGTGAGCTTGGGTGTCACCTTGAAGTCGTCGTTGATCCAAGGGGCGCTATATTTCATCTTGGGCATATAATTGAATGGCGCCGAGAAACCGGCGTTATTCACTTGCCCCAGTAAGAGGGAAGCAAACCCGTTCCCGGTCACGTCGGGTCTGATGGCCCCCGTCAAGTCGTATTGCGCAGTTTCATTGGAGCTGAAATTGAAGCTCCCGCCAGTGTTGACAGCCCATCCGGTCTGCGGGAAGGTCATGTAGCGGTATTCGATCCCGGCTTTCAAAGTGTGTTTGCCAGTAGTCCAGCTAACATCATCCAAGAACTGGTAGCGGTTGTTGATGTCGCTCCCGCCGCTCGCCCATGGCGTGCCATAAGCGGTGTAGCCCTGAGGCCCGCTGAAGTTGATCGAGGGAAAGCCCGCTTTGTCAAATACGGGCTGGTTGGGCAACCCAAGTCCCAGCTTCTGATTCCACCCGACGCCTCCCGCCAATTGGTTCCCCTGCATATGCCAGCGGTCGTATGCCAGCGTGGTGTGATTAAAGAGGTTGGGGCTGATGATCCAGTTCATCTGCAAGTGCTCGAAATGGTTGGTGATGCGCTGGAAGAAGCCCTGGCCAATGTAGGTGTCGTTCGCCGCGGAGTCGGTTTCTCCGTCATGAACCGTGTTGCAGCCCTGCGGTCCGCCGCAGTGGGCAACACGTGGGCGGTTGTTTTGATAGTAGGTGTTGCTGATCGAGAATTTGCTATTGAACGTATGATCGATTCGGAAGAGCCACGTCCTCACATGGATCTTGTTGTTGTCGTCAGAAGTCCCGCCAAAACCGTTCACGGCCAGAGTATTCCGATCCGGATTGGGGATCAGGGGAGCCATGAACGCTCCGAGCGAACTCAGCAGCGGATCAGTTGCCGGAATGATGTTTCCCCCATAGGGCTGCCGCGCAAAGCCAGCTGGTACATTAACGGTATTGTTTGTGCAGGGATCAGTGACAGTGTGTGCGGCGACAGGAACGAAGGAAGTGGGAGCCGGATTATATATCTGGCCTTGAAGCATAGGATTGCCCAGAAGATCGGTCAACCCGTACGTTTTCCCTGCATTAGCTGTGCCAGTGGGACACGTCTGCATCACTTGGCTACCCAGAAACTCGCTGAAGTTCCCTTGCCTTTGCAGCGGAGTCGGAAGCGTGTTTACAAAGCCGGTGTTGACCGTGCTGTGATAGTCCAGCCCGTCAACATTGAAGAACCAGAACGTCTTCGCCAACTTGGTAATCTTCGGAACAGGGCCCCCTACGGCGGCCCCCCAGTTATCCTGAGTGAGAGGGAGCTTCTTGTTCTTCACCAAGCCAGCAAAGAAGAAGTTTCCTGCGTCCAGTGAATCACTGCTGTAAAAATTGTACAGGTTGCCGTGGAATTTGTCGGTACCGGACTTCGTGGTGTAGGTGATGAAGCCGCCGCTGGTGTGGCCGTACTGTGCCGAGAAGGTGTTCTCCACCACTGTCATTTCCTGCACCGAGGTAAAGGGGACCGAGCTCTCCTGTGTTCCTTGGTGGCCTTCCGCGTAGCCGAAAGCCGCACCGTCGAACCAATTCTCCGTTGCCAGTGTCTGGCCGCCATTGATTCGGGATGTAAATTGACTGCCGCGGAAGATGGCGTCTCCGTTGGGCTGCATGGGCACAAAGCCGGGCTGGAGCTGCAAGAGCGATTCGGCCAGCCGGATGTCAGCACCCATCGCGGCGGGAAGGTCGCGGTAATACGTCTCGCCGATCGTATGTGAGACGGTCGCGTTGTCCGTGTTGATCTGCAAGGCGCCGCCCTCAACAGTGACGCTCTGGGTCACCGCGCCCACCTCCAGCTTCACATCCTGCCGGTACGTTTGCCCGCCGGTGACAATAATTCCCTTGGTGGTGGAGGTCTTAAAGCCGTCCTTCTCCACTTGGACTGTGTAGGTGCCTAAAATGAGCGGCGGGGTGCTGTAGTTGCCGGCGGTGGTCGTGCCCACGACGATCTTTGCGCCAGTGTTCTCGTCAATAATCGTGACTTTGGCATCGGGAATGGCCGACCCGCTGGAATCCGTCACGATTCCCGTGATCACCGCCCGGTCAGCGAACTGGGCGTAGGCGCTTTGCCCGACGAACACAACCATAGCACCTAACAGCAACACGCCGAGAGAAAATGCGCGTCTCATCTTCGTGCCCCCCCACATACGCGCTGAGGCTTAGTCGGCTGTGAAACTTACCGGGGTGGCATGAAGGCGGCCTCGGTCCTGTTTTCGTGGCTGTAAATCAAACACGACTGGCCGCCCGCGATACCGGGCTTGCCTCGGTAGCTACAGTCTCGAAAATCTCAAATTGGCCGGTTCCCCACCCCTTCTTTCCTTTTCACGCAGCACTCGTTTCACGATAACGACCTTGCTTCGAGCGCCCCAAACGATTGCAAGAATCCAGGAAACCGTTTTGCCGGGTGTCCAGTAAACGTTTTCCCATGTCCCGGCGCTTTTACACCTCGGGAGAACCAAATGTCAAGAAGTTATTTTAAATCCGTAAGGAAAACTCTTGAACTGTTGGAAAAGCTCCAAAACACAATTGGCCAGGCCGGCAAGTTGCTTTCAGTCTTCGCAAAGCTGGGGCGCGGCATGCGAAGAGTTACAGTATGCGTTTACAGGAAATCGCCTTGGCGCTATCCTGTCTCGCGTCAATGCCTTCAGGAAAATGAATGCGGGGTCTGATTCGCAGCTTCTACGTGGGACCTGGAGCTATGAACCGTTGTCTAAAGATGTCGCGGGCCGCAAGGTTCTTCATATTCTTTGTAGAGTTATCCCTGCTGCCTGCACCGGCACAAATAATTGAGAAGTCGCGCGGTTCGGTCAGCCAGATTCAGGAAGAGATCAGCCGACATCCTGACAATTCCGAGCTTTATGTGAAACTGGGGCTCGCGTTTTGGGATCGCAACGACTACGCACATGCTTTCGAAGCCTTCGAGCGCGCGGTGAAGCTCGGCCCCTCTTCCGCGGAGGCCCACAACTGGCTGGGCGCAGCGTTCATGCAGAAGGGCGATTTTCCGGATGCGGTTGCGGAATTCAGAAAGGCCATTTCCCATAACCCCAAATATGCACGCGGATACAACAACCTGGGATCGGCATTGGCCAAGAATGGCGACTTGTCCGGCGCCATCGGTGCTTTTCGAAAGGCCTTGTTGCTTGAGCCCGACAATGTGGCGGCACACCTCAACCTAGGCATTGCTCTTCGGGAGAGGGGTGATGCCCAGGCTGCCCTCGTGCATCTCCGACTCGCGGTGAAGCGGGAGCCCAATAACATCAATGCGCAGTATCTGCTCGCCCAGACCTTCGAGCAGAGCGGAGACCTTGCCGCAGCCATCGAGACCTTCGAATCCTTGCTGCGCGCCGACCCGGAGTTCCGCGAGGGTTACTATGCTCTTGGCGTGGCCTTGAAGCAGCGCGCCGCATCCCTTCGCAAACCGCAGCAGCCGTCCGCGAGCCCGGCCGACGATTTGTACAAACTCGGGCAACAAGCCGCTGCGCGCGGCGACCTGAAAGAGGCCGAACACCTCCTCGCCGAGGCTGGTAGTAAAGATAGTAGCCACGCCGAAGCGCAGAATCTGCTGGGTTTCCTATTGGGCCAACAGGGCGACTTGACTTCCGCATTGATCCACTTGGAGCGCGCGGTCGAGCTCCGTCCCGCCTTAAGCGATGCACACTACAATTTCGGCGTCGCGTTATGGTACAGCGGCTCGAAGACCAGAAGCCTATCCGAACTCCGGGAGGCCGTCCGACTTGATCCGGCTGGAGGGCCGAGCTATGCCTTTCTAGGAACCGCGCTGCGCGAAACCGGAGAACTGGAAGATGCGCGGCGAAACCTGCAGCGCGCGATTGCGCTCCAACCGTCGTTTTCCGGCACCTACATTGATCTTGGGGTAGTTTATCTTCGCGGCGGGGACATGGATAAAGCCATCGGGCAGTTCGAGGCCGGCCTAAACATCCCCGTTCCCTCCGGCCCAGCGCCCGATTGGGACCGAGCGACCGCAGATCTTAAGAAGGCGTTGGCTGCAAGACCGGACTCAGCCGAAGCGCACAATGTGCTGGGGCTACTGCTTGGCCGAAAAGGAGCCGATGGCAAAGAAGTATTGGCAGAATTCCGTGCGGCCACTCGTCTGCGGCCGGATTTTGCCGAAGCCCATAACAATATAGGGCTTGTATTGGCCCAGGAGAACAACGAAAAAGAGGCGATCGCGGAGTTTCGCGAGGCTTTGCGCCTAAGTCCAGGTTACGCGGATGCCCACGCCAATCTGGGCGCCGTGCTCACGACCACTAACAGTGAGGAGGCTATCCACGAGCTTGAGAAGGCCGTAGCCATCGCGCCCGGATCCTTGAAGGCGCAATTCAATCTAGCGGTGGCCTACGGCGCAGATGCGAACTACGGTCCCGCAAAAGAAATCGAGCAATTGCGCAAAGTGATTGCCGCCGAGCCAAATTTTGCGCGTGCACGCCTTGCTCTAGGCAGGGCACTTCTCAGCGTCGGGAAAGTCGAGGAGTCCATCGGAGAACTCCGGGAGGCCGTGCGCCTCGAGCCTCAGAATGCCCAGGCAATCTATCAGCTGGGACTGGCCCTCGGGCGGGCGGGGCGCAAGGACGAGGCCGTTGCTGAGTTGCAGAAGGGCCGCGCATTGGTTTCCGCGGACGACCGGAAACAGAATGCTGATTTGGACGTTGCCGAAGGCCGTGTTGCGCTCGGCAAAGGGCAGTTCGAGGAAGCTATGGCAAAGTTCAAGCACGCCCTTCAGTTAGAACCAGACTCTTCGGATGCCCAGCATCTCCTGGGAACTGTTCTTGAGAAGCAAGGCGATGCCGAGGGTGCAGCCTCCGCCTATCGAAAAGCATTGGAGCTCAACCCCGGTGACCTCGAGGCAAGAGAGAAAATCTCTACGCTTTCGAACGAAAATGGCGCTCGAGACGATCCCGAAAGCGTCCGGCAATTCGAAGAATATATCCGTGAGGGACGTTTCGAGGATGTCGAGCCGCTCCTTGAAGCTTATGTCAAAGAGCACCCCAAATCGTCCTGGGGTTGGTACGCTTTGGGGTACAGCCAGTTCGCGCAGAGGAAAATCGGGGAGTCCATCCAGGCGCTCGCGAAGTCGCTCGAGTTCGACGTTCGAAACGCGGAGGCCCACAAAATCCTTGGCCGCGACCTAATGATTGTGGGAAGGCTCGATGCGGCTCGCACGGAGTTCGAACAAGGAATCCACTACAACCCGCAATCCTCCGAGATGCATTTCAACCTGGGCAAACTCTTCTCCATCCAAGATAGCTGGGTCGCCGCGCGAAAGGAATTTGAAGCTGCGCTCGGGATAGACTCTTCCTACATGGAAGCCTGGGATGCTCTGGGGTTTGCCAAGGAATCCTTGGGTGACGGGGTCGGAGCGGTTGAAAGCTATGAGAAAGCGATTGCACTCAATGAAGCCAGGAAAGGCAAGTTCGTCTCGGCGCATGTGAACCTAAGCGCGTATTACAACCGCAAGGGCGATACCGAGAAGGCGCTCGCGTATGCCCGAGCAGCACTCGAACTCGATCCTAAGTGTGATGGCGCCTGGTTCCAGCAGGCAAAAGCAAACGAGGCGCAAGGCCGGCTCGACGATGCGGCCGAAGCTTTGGACAAGGCGGTTTCTCTCAATCCCAGGGCGTCTTCCTATTATTACGTCTTAGCGAACGTCTACCGGCGGCTTGGGAAAACAGAGCAGAGCCGCATAGCGCTGGACTCGTTTATGCGCCTCCAAAAGGAATCGAACGAGATGGAAGAGAAGAGACGAAGCCTCGTCGATCGATCGGCTTCCTCGCCTCAACCAAAAAGCCAACCTGATTAGCAGAGGGAGAACCGGTCATGAAGAATTCTTCGCGACGCAACTTTCTGAAGTTAGGCGCAGCCGCCGCTGGAGGCGCCATCGCGTTTCGCTCGGTGCCCGCGTGGACTCGTCAGCCGGCATCCGCAGCCGTCGTGCCTGCGCTTTCTCTATTCGAATATTCGCAGATTCAACTGCTCGAGGGACTCTTCCGGACACAACTTGAACACAACCACAAATTGTTTCTCGGCCTGGATGAGGACGCGCTGCTGAAACCATTTCGACAGCGTGCGGGCTTGCCCGCTCCGGGCCCGGATATGGGCGGTTGGTATGACAACGCCAGCGACTTCCATCCCGCGAATAATTTTCATGGCTTCATCGCCGGACATAGTTTTGGCCAATATCTTTCCTCGCTGTCCCGCGCTTACGCAGTGACCGACTCCAAGGCGACCCAGGAGAAAGTGCAACGGCTGGTTCGCGGTTACGCCCAGACTGTCGATCCCACCGGCAAGTTTTATGTCGACTATCGCCTTCCGGCCTACACTTTCGACAAGACCTGCTGTGGTTTGATCGATGCGCACAAGTTTGCCAAGGATCCCATTGCGCTCGATGTGCTTTGGCGAAGCATCGAGGCCGTGGTGCCGCATTTGCCGGAAAAGGCTCTGAGTCGCGCAGAACAGCGCGCCCGGAAGCATAAAGATGTTTCCTACACCTGGGACGAAACCTATACGCTACCGGAAAACCTCTTCCTTGCTTATCAGCGCAGCGGAGGAGACCGGCGTTATCGAGATTTGGCGGTTCGTTTTCTCGAGCAGGATTACTTCGATCCACTGGCGGAGGACAATAACGTTCTTCCCGGCGAGCACGCCTACAGCCACGTCAATGCGCTGAGTTCCGCGATGCAGGCGTATCTCGTTCTAGGCCAGGAAAAGTACTTGCGTGCGGCGCAAAATGGTTTTCGGATGGTCGAGGAGCAGAGCTACTCGACCGGAGGGTGGGGACCAGATGAAGCGTTTGTGGAGCCGGGAAGAGGGGCCCTCGCGGCGAGCCTCGAGGGCACGCATTCCAGTTTCGAGACGCCGTGCGGAGCCTATGGCCACTTTAAGATTACGCGCTATCTGCTGCGCGTGACGCGCGACTCGCGTTACGGCGATAGCATGGAGCGCGTTCTTTATAACACCATTGGCGGCGCGCGACTCATCGAGCCGGACGGCACGAGCTTTTACTATTCCGATTACAACCGCCATGAGGCCAAGAAAGAATGGTACAAGGACAAATGGCCTTGCTGCTCGGGTACCTTCCCTCAACTATCCGCGGATTACGGAATCAGTTCGTATTACCAGAGCGAGGACGGCATTTACGTTAATTTGTTTCTTCCTTCGCGGCTCACTTGGACCCGCGGCGGGACGCAATGCACGCTGACACAAAAGACCGCATACCCAAAGTCAAACACAATTCAGCTGGAATTGGCGGCCACGAAACCGGAGACTTTCACGATCTATGTGCGCATCCCGGCCTGGGCCGGTCCTAAGACGTTGCTGGCGGTGAACGGCAAACGCACCGAAGGCGAACTTACTCCCGGAAATTTTCTGGCTCTGGCGCGAACATGGAAGGACGGCGATCGAGTCGAATTTGAGGTCGCAATGCCTTTGCGGCTCGAGGCCGTAGACGATGCGACTCCCAACACCGTGGCGCTCGTGCGAGGCCCTCTCGCCCTGTTTGCCATCGGCAATACCTTTCCCGACGTGACGCGTGATGAATTGTTGGCGGCAGCAGTCTCCACCCAGTCTTCGGATGACTGGGACATTCGCAGCAAAGGCGGAACGATGACGATGCGTCCATTTGCTGCAATCAAAGACGAAGACTACCGCCTCTATCAGAAGGTAAGTACCTAGTCCACAAGGCCACTCTTCCCGCGCATCGCGATCGCAGGCGCTACCTCCTTTCCCAATGGAATCGCCAGAGTGACAACCCTTCACGCGGCTGCGAAAACGTTCGATGAACCGCGCCGTCAACGGCGTTCACGGATTCGGGCGATCCTTCCCTTTCTAACTGTCCCGCGAGCACAAGCCACTCGTAGGAGTCGCTCGCCGGCTGTTGGGGCTCGCCCATCTGCTTCCACAAGGTGTAAGAGTTGCTGTGCGTTGCGTCCACGCGATACAGTTCCGCTTCGATTTTCTCGGCGTTTGCGGGAAGACCCCTCACGTTGAGGTCCACAAGGACGTCTTGAGCTGACACGTCATCATCGTGATAGTTCACGACGAGGACTTCCACTTCGTTTTCTTTTTGCGCCGCGATGGCGTCCACGTCGGGCTGCCCGCGCACGCCTTCTTGTTCGATCTGTATTGCAGGGATCGCGGCGCTGCTTGTAACAGGCAGCCGCTTTTCTCCCAGCAGGCCCAACATGCGAAAGGCGTTCAACACGGGCTTGTCGATTCCGTTCGTCGCGAGCTCTCGCAATCCTTCAAAATACGGCTGCCCATCAAACTGAAAGGCCCAGGTGACAGAGCCGCGAAGGTCCACACCGTCCTGTCTGGCCAGGTCCATGGCGGCCTGCAAGACGACCATTGTATAGGCTCCGTAAAGTGACCCATTGCGGTATGCGTTTTGCGGATGTTCTTTGGCGGAGCATGCCGCGCATCCCTCGGGATCATTCTCTCCGAGAATGATGGGAGTATTGCGCCATTCTGGAAAGCTCGCCACGATCTTGAAACCCGCGTTGATGGCTTTCAATTGTTGGGCCATCCCCATCCGCACATGCCCATCCACCCATTCGGGCGAGCCTTTTGGATGAAAACTTATGAAATCCAGCGGCGCTCCCGTCTTGCCGGTCGCGTAGTTTCTTCCGTGGGCGCAATGATCGAGAAACGCCCGCAGGAAATTTGCCGCACGATCATTTCCTGGGCCGGTGCTGTCGGGCCCACCGATGGTTGCTTCAGGGATAGCGCGGCGCACCGCTTCAGCAGAAAGATCATACAGCTTGAAGTATTCCTCAGGTGTTCCATGCCAGTAGAAAATATCCGGTTCGTTCCAAACCTCCCATCTCCACGTTTTCACGGCTCGGTCGCCATACCTTTCCCTCAAGTGCTTTGCGAACTGAAACACAAGTTCTGCCCATTTTGCGTAATCTTTCGGAGGATAGCTCCACGCGGTAGCGAAGTTCTTGGGAAAGTTATGCCGGTACGGAGGCGGCCCGGTCGTCAGCGCCTCCGGCATAAAACCAAGCTCCACGAGGGGGCGCGTGCCGGCTTCCTGATAAGCATCGAAAATGCGATCTACGATTGTCGAATCGTAAACCGGCCGGCCCTCGGTGTCTTCGGTGTAGAAATTTGTGGAGCCCCATTTCAGCGAACCCGTGCCGTCGCCACTTGTCAAAAGATTGTGTGTGCGAAGATACACGGGTACCGGGCTCAGGCCAGCCAATTCTTTCAGCAGTTTCTTGCCATTCGCGCTGTAGGTGAAATTCGGCTCGTCGTAACCAAAATAAGCCCACATTCGCGGCAACATCCCGGAAGTTCTGGACGCATCCACGTCGATCGTCAGGGCGGACCGCGCCTTTTTTGCTGGTACGGGTACGTCCTGATGGCCGCTCGGGCTTGGAAGCATGAGCCTCGAAACGATCGCTGCCGCCAAAAGTGTTCGCCGTCCGAGGCGCACTTGATCATCTCCTATCCTGATTTTTGGCATCTTACTCTCCGGAAGTCCCGATGATAAGCTGTAGTCCCTTTTTGAATGAACTTTGCTGTTCGCGCCAGAGGTCCATGTCTGCTCTGCGAAAACTAGTTTTCTCCGTCGCGCTTTTGTTTTGTGTCTCGTCCGTTCTTGCACAGATGAGCGAGAGCCCTCTCGAATCCATCCGTTCCGCTCTCCGTGCCAAGGACTTCGATAAGGCCGTCGAATTGAGCCGAGCGGCCCTGCGAGATTCGCCCAACGACACACAGTTGTGGACACTTGAGGGGATCGCCTTGGCGAGCAAAGGTGACAGCAAGGGGGCGCTAGCAGCCTTCACCCAGGCGCTCAAATTCTCTCCCGATAACATGGCGGCCCTCGAAGGGGCAGCGCAAATCGAATATCAAGCTGGAAATCGAGCGGCGGTTCCGCTGCTCGAACGCTTGCTCCGACTAAATCCAGAGAACCAGGTCGCGCACGCCATGCTGGCAGTCCTGGAGTATCGCCAGGGGAATTGCGCCGGCGCGGCATCTCATTTCGAAAAGGCCGGCGAACTGATCAACTCCGAACGCGACGCGCTGCATGCCTACGCTACTTGCTTAGTCAGGGGCAAGAAGATCGAGCAGGCCCAACAGGTCTTTGTGCGAGCGGTTGCCCTTAATCCAGAGGATCCGCACGAGCGGCGGGTGCTCGCTTCCTTGCAACTCATGTTACACCGGCCAAAAGATGCTCTGGACACTCTCGAGCCAGTTATTGAGACGCGCGATCCGAGCGCGGACACTCTCAGCCTTGCTTCCACAGCCTACGAAGACGCTGGCGACACGCCAAAGGCCGTGAGCGCGCTTCGCCAGGCGATTTTGCTGGACCCGCGCAACGTGAGCCTTTATCTGGATTTCGCAAACATCGCCTTCGCGCACGAGTCTTTTCAGGTGGGCATTGATGTGATCAGTGAAGGGTTGACCTTGCAACCGCAGGCGCCACAGCTTTATCTGGCGCGCGGCGTGCTCTACGTGCAATTAGCTCAATACGACAAAGCCGAGGAGGATTTCGAAACAGCACAGCAACTAGATCCTAACGAGTCCTTGGGCACAGCGGCGCAGGGACTGGCCGCACTGCAGGCGAACGACCTCGACCACGCCCTGGCTAAGGTACAGTCCAAGCTCGCGCGAAAACCGAACGATCCTCTGTTGCTCTATCTGCAGGCGGACGTGCTTGCGCAGAAAGGGGCGGAGCCAGGTACGCCGGAATTTCAAATGGCGATGCGTTCCGCGAGGAAAGCGGTACTCTTGCAGCCCTCCATGGCGGCGGCTAGAGGCGTGCTGGCCAAGCTCTATATGGAAACGGGCCAGTACCAACAAGCGGCTGACCAGTGCCGGAAGGCTCTCGAGTCCGATCCGAAGGACCAGACCGCGCTGTACCGGCTCATCCAAGCATTGCGGAAAACCGGGAACACGGCGGAACTCCCTGACTTGCTGAAACGCCTCGCGTCGCTCCGTGAACAGGAGACAAAAGCAGAGAGAGAACGCTATCGCTATAAATTGGTCGAAGAGGATCCTGTGGCGAAACAGCCCGCCGAACCGTAGGATGCGAACGAATGTGGTGCCGATTCCAGCCAACGGGAAGGATAAGATGGTGTCTTTCTTGTTGGTAAACGGATAGCGGCCTGGACTCGACGCTCAAAAAGCCAGGGGAGCATCTTTTGGAATGATTTTCACGCGGCGCGCGTTTGTGCAGCTCTCCCTGGGATCGGCGTTTGCAACGAATGCCATGCGCCTGCTCGCGCAAGGCGTAGCCACGCACATAGCAAAACCTGTGCCGAGACCAGCCCCTTCCGGGCGTCCTTTCCACGCTCATTTTGTGGATGTGGCCTCCGCCGCGGGGCTCGGCGCCCCGGTAGTTTATGGTGGAGTGGAGAGCAAGAAGTATATCTTAGAGGCTACCGGCTGCGGATGTGCGTTTCTCGATTACGACAATGACGGCTGGATGGATATCTTTTTGCTTTCGGGGACGCGCCTCGATGGCCATCCCGCTGACGCCACGAACCGCCTCTATAGAAATAATCGCGATGGCACCTTCACGGACGTAACTGAAAAATCTGGCTTGCAGGCTGTTGGCTGGGCTTGCGGTGTTTGCATAGGAGACTACGACAACGACGGATTCGACGATATTTTCTGTACTTATTTCGGACAAAACCGGCTCTATCACAACAATGGGGATGGAACCTTTACCGACGTGACGAAGGCTGCCGGGCTGTGGAATGAGCAGCCGCGCTGGGGCGCTGGATGCGCATTCCTGGACTATAACCGTGACGGGCACTTGGACCTGTTTGTTTCGAACTACGTGCGATTCTCCATCGAACACGCACCGGTGCCCGGGGCCAACACGAATTGCAATTGGAAAGGCATCCCCGTCGAGTGCGGTCCCAGAGGACTGCCGACGGGGAGGCACTCGCTTTTTCGCAACAATGGAGACGGGACATTCACCGAGGTGTCAGAGCAAGCGGGAATCAGCAAGGCGACGCAGACGTATGGCATGACGGTGGTTGCTGCGGATTTTGACGAGGACGGTTGGCCCGACATCTACGTTGCCTGCGATTCCACGCCCAGCTTGCTCTTCATGAACAACCACGATGGAACGTTTCGCGAAGAAGGCGTCTTGCGCGGCGTGGCCCTGAGCGACGATGGCATGGAGCAGGCAGGCATGGGCGTAGGAATCGGAGACTACAATCTGGATGGGCATTTGGATCTCTTCAAGACCCATTTTGCAGATGACGCCAATGGTCTGTATCGCAACGACGGCAAGGGCTACTTTGATGACGAAACACGGCCCTCCCGCGTGGGCGTGGAAACCCGCTATGTCTGTTGGGGTGCCGGAATAAACGACCTCGATAACGACGGCTGCCCGGATGTTTTTATGGTTACCGGCAACGTTTATCCTGAGGTGGAAAAGAAACTGCCGCAGTATGCCAACAAAACGCCGCGGGCCATCTTTCGCAATCTCGGCAAAGGTGTTTTCGAAGAGCTAATCGAAGCGGCGGGCCCGGGGGTCGCGGCGGCCCATTGCAGCCGTGGATGCGCCTTCGGAGATTTCGACAACGATGGTGACGTGGATGTGTTGATTGTCAATCTTAACGAGCCGCCTTCGCTGCTGCGGAATGACGTCGCGGGGAAAGCCAACTGGCTCAAGGTGAAGCTGGAAGGCGTAAAGTCCAACCGGAGCGCCATCGGTGCCCGCGTGCTGGTCCATTACAGTGCGGGAGTGCAGGCGCAGGCGGTCGTGAGCCAGGCCAGTTTTTACTCCTGCAACGATCCCCGGCTTCATTTTGGCCTGGGCAATTCCCCGACTGTGGAGGTGGAGGTGTTCTGGCCGAGCGGACTGCATGAGAAATTCAGGCAAGTGTCCGCAAATCAGTTGATCACGCTTAAAGAAGGGGTTGGACGCATCCCGAATCGCGGATGGTCCAAGAGCTAACCGGAACGCGGAGACGCTTGAAGGGCATCTTCCCGCTCCCACGCACTTGCTCGCAGAATTTTTCGATGAATTTTTGCGATGAATTTTTGTTGACATCCCCAATGGTTCGTGATATCGGCAGTACTTGCAAGCGGTTTCTTTTTGAGGTGCCGGCAGTATACCAGCGGAAATATTAGGATTTCTGTGTGTTGAAGCCGGGTTGCGGCAAGCATTTCGGCATCATAATGCAAGCGTTTGCACCAGTGCATGGATTGGTCCCGAGACGGGCTGCCGGGACGTGGGGAGGAGCAAACGCGACCCCCTTCTCGGTGGGAACGCTGCACCTAATCGGGGGAGGAGGCGCATGCGAATGAATGGCCATACGTCACGGGTTGCCCGGCTCTTGGTGGTCATGCTGTTTATGGGAGGGCCCGCTTGGGGGCAGTTTACCGCCAGTATTCAGGGCACGGTCGTAGACCAGAGCGGGGCCGTGGTGGCGCAGGCCAAAGTGGACCTCCTCAACACCGTGACGCGGGTTCCTGCTACGAGCACGACCGACGGCTCTGGGAACTATCGTTTCCTGAGCCTTGCTCCCGGCTCTTACAAAATCACCGTCGAGGCCAAAGGATTCTCCAAGTCTGAAACGAGTTTCACGCTGGAAACCAATCAGAATTTGAACTTGCCAATTTCCCTCAAGGTTGGCGCGGCTACTGAATCGGTGGTGGTAACCACCGAGCCGCCGCTTCTGAATACTGCCGAGACACGGAATCAACAGACGCTACAGGCCCAGGAGCTGTCTACCTTGCCGCTCGCAGGCCGCAACCTGCTGTCGCTCATAAGCGTAGCCCCTGGTGTTTCCGGCCTGGGACTCGCCGGGGGACCAGGCGTGGCTTCTGGCACGCCAGGAACGGGCGTGGACATTTTCTCCACAGAAACCGCCGCCGATGTTAGCGCCAACGGGCAGGGCACCGTGGCCAACATGTGGACCATTGATTCGCTCGACGTCACCAGCAACATTCGGCAAGGAGTTTTGAATCTGGTACCCAACCCCGACGTCATTCAGGAAACGAACATTCAGGTCAATACCTTCGCCTCCGAATACGGTCGTGGTAGTGGCCTACAAACGGCACTCACAACGAAGTCCGGCACAGATACTTTCCATGGGCTGGCTAGCGACTATTTCAACTACCAGCCTATGTATGCCAAGTATTCTCTGCGGGGGTCGTCTGGGAGTTACGCCCCTTTTCACAGCAATAACATCTCCGCGACGATTGGCGGTCCCATCATCCCGCACCACCAATTTTTCTTCTTCTTTGGCGTCGAGCCTTTGCGTTCTTCCTATTCCACGGGCGGTGTAGGACTGACCTTTGCAGATGGCGCGTTTGCTTCGTGGGCGCAAACCAACTATCCCAATACGTTTGGAACTAAGATTCTGAATACCTACGTTCCCACCCACATAGTAGGGACAACGGTTTTGAAAACCGCAAACGATATCTTCCCTGGTACGTGCGGAACCGCCGCAACGAACAATTTGCCATGCTCGACGCCGATGATCGATTCGGGAGCTTTCAACGCCACCAATTTCCGCAATGGTACGCAATATTTCGTCCGTGTGGACAAGTACTTCAAAAATGACCGCATCTACGGCAGTTTCTTTCGCACGTTGCTTAACTACGGCGGGCCCGCGGCGATCCCGCAGTTCTCGACGACGAACAGTACCTGGGAGCGCGCTTTCCAAGTCAATTGGACTCATACATTCAGCCCAACGCTGCTGAATGAAGCCGTCTTCGCTCAGAATCGCATCGAGGGAAAGCTTGACGAGACCGGCGACTTTACTATTCCAGGCATCAGCGTGACGGGGCAGAATCTCGGATACGGTCTCGGCTTCGCTCAGGGGAATTTTATCCAGCATAACTATCATTGGCGGGATGTTCTGACCAAAATTCGTGGCGCCCACGTATTGAAAGTGGGGTATGAGGGCTGGTTTGGAGATGACGTGGAACCGTTCCAAGGGCCCTGGTCGCACCCGGCATTCAGCTTTAACAACTTGTTAGCTCTGGCGCAGGATGCTCCCGCCACTGAAGGGGGCGTCATGTACGACCCGATAGCCGGCCAGCAGCAACTTTGGGATTGGAATGCTGCCTCCAAGACCTGGGGCCTGTTCGTCGAAGACACTTGGAAGGCGCGTCGCAATCTCACCTTGACCCTGGGCTTCCGATTCGACGATCAAGGAAACCCTTATTCCCGTTCCACATCGACGGTGTTTGGCAATTTCTATCTTGGCACCGGTGCGACTTTCGACCAGAGAGTGGCCACCGGCTTCGCAAAACCCACGCATAATGCCGTCAACGGTTCTCCCAAGGCCTACACTCCCCGTCTTGCTGCCGCTTGGGACATTAACGGAAAGGGTGATTGGCTCTTGCGAGGAGGGTTTGGAATGTATTCCAATTGGCTCACGCCCGCGAACATCCAGGAGGAATTCCGAGGCAATCCGCCGGGCTTGATTCTGCCGACGTTCTTCGCCGCAAATGCACCGGGGAACCGGCCCGTTTTTGTTCCGGGTACCAGTAGCAAACCGCCGTTTGGATTTACATTCCCGGCGTTGGCAGGAACAGCTCTCTGCCCCACGGCCCCCTGTCTAGACACGGCCGGGGGAATTGTCGGTGCGGGTCTATCGATTGGAGGAATTGATCCGAACATAGTGTCCCCAACCGCATATATTTTTGCAGCGACGCTCGAACATAAGTTGACCAGTCATCTGGTTGCCAGCGTACTTTACAGCGGATCTCATACGTCGAATCTCGTGGGCCATGGCAACGCTGGAGGCTTGGTTTCCTACGGCGTCGACATCAATGCTGTGCCCGGAGACTTGATCGGCAAGCCACCCAATTCGGCTCCCACACGGCTGAATCCAAGCTTTGGTGCTATCGCTTATACTCAGAATGATCGCGTGGGCAACTATAATGGCGTGACCTTTGACCTGCGAGCGAGAGTAGGGCGTGGTTTCGTCGATGCCTCGTATACCCGCTCTTCTTCCCAAGATGATGCCAGCAGGTTTCCTACGGCGATCAATCCTCACCAGTACTACGGGCCTTCACCGTGGGACGTCCCCAACCGCTTCTCGGTTAGTTTCAACTATGAACTCCCAGGTCTACAAAACGGTCAAGGATTTGTCGGGCACGCCAGTGGGGGTTGGGGACTCAGCGGGACCAGCATTTACCAGACGGGTTATCCTTTTACGGTATTTACCGGTGCGTCGTTTTCGGCGGGTGGAGACTACAACGCTGACGGCGATAACTACGACTATCCGAACGTGAGCAGCTATCAGCAGGGCACCTCGCGGAGCGCTTACCTAAGCGGAGTTTTTGCGTCCGGGCAGTTCACCGCGCCTGCCCAAGGCACCCAAGGGAACGAGAAGTTTAACCCATTCCGCAACCCCGCGTTCATCCAGACCGACACGACGGTTTATAAGAATACGCACATCACGGAAAGGCTTAATTTCCAGTTTCGCTTTGAGCTCTTCAACCTTTTCAATCATCCGAATTTCCAGAACATCCAGGGCGATCTAAGTGCGGGGAACTTTGGCCGCGTGACCGCCCAGACGCTTCCACGCTGGTGGCAGATTGGAGGCAAGCTGAGCTTCTAGAACATCGTCGGTTCTTGGCGCGATCCAAACATTCACTCAGAGCTTGCCACCTGGACATGCGCTGCTTGCGCGGCACGACGCCCAGCAGTTGCGAATTGCCCGGCTCGGCAACAACATGCGGAATGTCGCCGTCACGGAAGGCGACAAAGTTGCCGCGCAAATCAACTGCGCTATTCCGCCCTGGGTACGCGAACCCAACCTCAAGATGGCGGCTACTGCCTGGATCTTCGCGGGAGCCTCGCATCATACGGGGCTTAGCCAAACTTTGACGACGGCACATCCCCGGCATTTTGCGGAAATTGCGGGAATGAAGTGCCTGGTGATCGATCGGGACACGAAGATTCCTGATTTTATGAATGCGCTGAAATGGAACGATGCTTATTATCATTTGGCGGGGGGATGGCATTAGGCGCTGATTCGCTCCGAAGAAGGGTGGCATGACTTCTGCGCAACCCTTCAAGTGAACAGTGCGGCCCGGAGGTCGATATGACAAAAGGATCTGAGATTTCACGTCGCCAATTCGTCAGCTCCGCCATTTCGGCGGCGACAGTAGCTTCGCTGGGAGACCTTTCGCTCTCGAGTGAACGCAAACTGGCATCGTCTACCGCTGCTGCCGGTTCCTCAACGGGTTCCGAATGGAAGAATCAAGGCGTGCTGAACCTGGTCAAATCTCCCTACGCCAAGTTGCGGAACGTGCCCGTCCACGCGGTAACCGTCACGTCTGGCTTCTGGGCAGCTCGACGCCAGACAAACGTGGAGAAGAGCATCCCGTCCATGGAAAAGCTGCTCCAGGCTAACGGCAGGATGGACAATTTCCTGCGCTTGGCGGGCCAGAGCGACGCTTCTCAGCGTGGGCCGGTATTTTCCGATTCAGATGTCTACAAATGGACCGAAGCGGCGGGCTTCGCGCTCGAGTCCGCTGATCTTCCCGAACTGCGCACTATGGCAGATAAAATCATCAAAGAGGTTGTCGCGGTTCAGGAGCCCAGCGGATACCTGAACACCTATTACGTTGGTGACCGCGCTAAGGATCGCATGACCCCCGAAGTTCAACGATGGGGCCATGAGTTGTACAACATCGGCCACCTTCTTCAGGGTGCGATTGCCTACTACCGCGCAACGGGCGATAGCACTCTATTGGAAGCCGGAATCCATTTTGTCGATGGCTTTTTGCTTCCGAATTTCGGTCCCGGGCCGGACAAAAAGCCGATCTTCTCCGGTCATCCGGAAATTGAGCTTGCCCTTATTGAACTGTATCGAACCACGGGAGATAAACGTCACCTCGAACTGGCTGGCTATATTCTTCAGGGCGATGATCGCATCAAAGTGCCGCACCGCGGATACGTCTACCACTTTTGTGGAATCCCCTTCACCTCACGCACGCATCTTGAGGGACACGCAGTGCGCGCCATGTACGCGTGCTGTGGCGCGACGGACTACTATCTGGAAACCGGTGACCAAGCCTACTGGAAAACGCTAAACACTCTTTGGGACGACCTGGTCAATCACCAGATGTACGTGACGGGCGGAGTTGGAGCACGCAGCGACGGCGAAGCCTTTGGCGATCCGTACGAGCTTCCGAACTTCACCGCTTACGGCGAGAGCTGCGCCGCCATCGGCAACATGATGTGGAATTGGCGCATGCTCGCTGCAACCGGTGACGCTAAATATGCCGACGTCATTGAGCGCGCCCTGTACAACGGGATCAACTCCGGCATGTCTCTGGATGGAACGCTTTACTGCTACCGCAATCCGCTGGGGTTCGATCCTTCAAGCGGCGACCATATCCGCAATCCCTGGTATGACGTCACCTGCTGCCCGCCGAACCTCGAGCGCACGTTTGCTTCGCTGCCAGGCTATTTCTATAGCACCAGCTCCGAAGGCCTTTATCTTCACCTTTACGACGATTCCGTGCTCGATTGGCACCTTGAGAATGGGACCGCGTTGAAGGTACAACAAAAAACAAAGTACCCGTGGAATGGTGTGGGGGACATCACGATCACACCGGAGAAACCAGTGGAATTCACGCTTTACTTGCGGATTCCCGGATGGTCTGACCATACGCAGGTGAAGGTCAACGGAAAAGCGGTTTCGGGAGCCACCCCTGGCCAGTACCTTGCGCTGCGACGGCGGTGGGAGCCGGGCGATGTCATTAGCGTGAAATTCGATCTGACAACACATCTGGTTGCGGCGAATCCACGCGTTGTTGACGACTACGGCCGCGTGGCCATACAGCGCGGCCCGCTCGTTTACTGCCTGGAACAACTCGACCAACCTGAAGGAGTTGCACTCCGAGACGTCCGCCTTGATGTCAATCAAAAGTCCTCAGCGCCATTTCAGGAAGAGTTCCGCGATGACCTGTTGGGAGGCGTCCTCGTACTGAAGTGCATGGGGGCGCTCTACGACAGATCCAGTTCAACCGCCGGGCTATACTTCCGCTACCGGCCGGAAACTTCCGAGAAGCACGCGACCACTCTTACGTTCATTCCCTACTACGGGTGGGCCAACCGCGCCGCTACACCGATGCAGGTTTGGACGCCGGCTGTAAGCGCGTGACGAAGGGCGATGCCCCTGGCCTCCGCTGTCTGTAGCGATACGGAGTTGCCACCCAAAGGGCGTGGCCGGTGCTTTTCCAAAACGGGGCTCACCACCGAACTTGATTTTGGCGCAGGGAAGACTGTCGACCGACGTGTACTGTTCTTGTCGGGTGCCGCTCTGGCCTCCGGACTGCTTACGTGGTATCCCGGGTCGGATGCCAGAACGGACCCCGTGCTCCTTTCGTCCCTTCGTCGAAAGATGCGGTGGAAAATGCCAGCGACCTCGACCAACCTACGAGTGTGCTGGCAAGCTTTGTACATATTCCAGCGATTCTTGCTTTAGGCTTGCTTTGCACCGTGGGAGAGTCCGATGAAACATCTAGCAATGGTTGTGGCTGCGTGCCTGGCATTTGCCAGCGCCAGCGTCGGCCAGCAGACTAGCGATAACCTTCCCGCTTCAAAAGAAGATGTCCAAAAATATCTGGATTTAATGCATTCGCGGGACACAATGACAAAGATGTGGGAGGCTATGAGCAAACAAATACGTCAGATGACGCACGAAGAATACTTGAAGCACAAGGACAAGTTACCGTCTGATTTTGAAGTCCAAGAAAACAGGAAGCTGGATGAAATGATAAAGGCAATGCCGTTCGAAGAGCTGGAGCAGGCTGTGGTGCCCGTTTATCAGAAGCATCTGACAAAAGCGGATGTGGATGCGTTGATCGCATTTTATTCGAGTCCCACAGGGCAGAAGCTTATTACGGAAATGCCAGCCATAGTGGCCGAATCTATGCAAGCAGCTTATCCCATCATGAAAAAAAGAATGAACGCCATGATCGAACACATGCAACAGGAGATTGCACAACGAACCAAAGACTCCAAGCCGACCACCAATCAGGACTGAAGAACCGCAACCTGACCTGTCTCGCTCAGCGCACTTTGTCCACTAGAATTGATGACAGCCTTGCCGCCAACGGCTACGTTGCCATTCTCCTCGATCATCGCGGCATCGTTACCCACCACCCTTTCGGCGCATTGGCCCACCTTGGGCTTGCCCGCGCCTACCAGCTCTCGGGTGATTCCGCGAAAGCGAAGACTAAATACCAGGACTTTCTAACTCTCTGGAAAGACGCTGACCCCGACGTTCCCATCCTCAAACTGGCCAAGTCGGAATATGCGAAGCTGAAACAGATCTCTTTTAAATAGTATCTCTCATCATTGGCCACCGCGCCTGACGTCAAGGAGGATGATCCTTATCAAG
>Ga0066662_10000292_pt1 | contig 21805 bp, 22 predicted proteins | sample GraSoiAngelo_111_FD_133939 | JGI IMG/M metagenome (GOLD analysis project Ga0066662, IMG submission 133939) | Grasslands soil microbial communities from the Angelo Coastal Reserve, California, USA - 14_0903_12_40cm | ecosystem: Environmental > Terrestrial > Soil > Grasslands | place: USA...
CCACCCACAGCAGCGCCCCCGAGCCGGCACGGCGCCGGCCCTCGAGCACGAGCTGCTCGCTGGCGCCCGCGACGTAGTCCGAGACCACCTCATCGACGGCGATCCCCCACCCCGCGATGGCGATGCCGGTCTGACCGGTCGGCACGAAGGCGCTTGGCAGGCCGCGCTCCCGCGCAGACCGGTCGAGCTCGAGGCACACCGTCATCTTGCCCAGGCTGCAGTCCGACCCAACGGTCGCGATGGTATGCGCGTCGACGGTCAGATTCTCCCCGGTCGGCACGTTGAGGCCGGCGGGAGCGCGGCGCAGGTCTCGGATCTCGACGCCGCGCGCCTCTGCCGCGGCCGCGAGCTCCGGATCGTCGCCGAGGAAGTCGTGCAGGCCGCTCTCGATGTCCAGGCCGCCCTCGATCGCCCGCAGGATCATCTCCCGCCACTCGGCCGGAAGCTTCCCCCCTGCCGGCGCGATCCCGATCATGAGGACGGTGGGCGACCGCTCCAGCGCCTCGTCGATCCCGCCGACAACCGGCACGTCGAGGTTGAGCCCGGCGATGTGGTCGCGCACCTGCGTGCCGGCGCGGTCGGAGTCGATCACCGCCACGACCTCGTGGGGGCTGTAGCGGAGCACCCCGGTTGCGGTCTTGCCGTTGTGCTCCGAGAAGCCGCCCTCGGCGAGGATGGCGATGCGTGTCACGGCCACCGCTCCAGCGGTGTGACGCCCAGCCCCGGCAGATCGGACGGGACGACGGCGCCGTCGACGAGCCCAAGGCCGGTGAAGGCGTCGTTCGCGTTCAGCAGGTGGCCGTCGAGGTCGACGACGTCGACCAGCGGGGAGAGCTGGACGGCGGCCGCGATGCCAAGCGACGTCTCGTTCATGCAGCCGAGCATCACCTTCAGCCCGAGCGCGCGTGCGGCGTGGATCATCCGGTGGGCCTCACGGATGCCGCCGGACTTGGTGAGCTTGATGTTGACGCCGTCGGCGATGCCGCCCGCCCGGCCGACGTCCGGCAGGGTGTGGACGCTCTCGTCGAGCACGATCGGGATCGGCAGCGACAGGGCGTGCAGCTCCCGGTAGCCGTCCACCTGGTCGGCGTGCAGCGGCTGCTCGATCAGCTCCACGCCGAGCGAGACCAGCTCGGGTGCGATCTCGCGCGTGAAGTCCACGCTCCAGGCCTCGTTGGCGTCGACGCGGATGAGCGCGTCGGGGGCCTGCTCGCGCACCACGCGGACGCGATCGAGATCGCCCGGGCCGCCGACCTTGATCTTGAGCGCGTGGAACCCGGCGGCCCGGCGGGCGCGGTCAGCGGTGCCCTCGAGCGTGTCGATGCTGATGGTGTAGGACGTGGGCGGCGGGGTCAGGTCGAGGCCGAACAGACGCCAGAGGGGCTGGCCAACGAGCTTGCCGATCAGGTCGTGGAGCGCACCGTCGATGGCGCACTTGGCGGCCATCTCGCCGGGAATCTCGCCGATTCGGCCGAGCGTCGCCTCGAGTGCGAACGGATCATCGCCGAGCAACGGGCGGACGCGGTCGAAGAACGCCATGGCGCTCTCGCAGCTCTCGCCGTACCGCTCGTCGGGCGCGCCCTCGCCGTATCCGGTGACCCCGTCGTGCGTGATCGCCACCTGCACGATGTCCTCGGAGGAGGTGGTGCTTCGGGAGATGACGAAGGGCTCGGCCAGTTCGACCGTGAAGAGGCGAGCCGTCAGTTCCACGTGCGCGAGCCTACCCGATGCGCGGGCGTCGATGAGGCGGCGGTAGACTGCCTGCTCCGCGCCTGTAGCTCAGGGGATAGAGCGTGCGCCTCCGGAGCGCAAGGCCGTAGGTTCGATTCCTACCAGGCGCATGAAACCCCTGCAAGTTGCCACTTTCCGAGAGGGCAAGAACCACTCCCTCCGATTGGGGACAACGTACCGGCGTTGAATCAGGTGAGTAACCCGCGCGCTATGGGTGCCTCGCGCCTACCGTCGTTCACGATCCTTTACGGTTGCCTGGAAGCGACTGAACCGCGGCAAAGCAAGCACTCGTCGCGCCGCTGCCGGTGATCGTGTCGGCGCCGAGCGCGGCGCAACGGCGGCTCGATGTGCAAGCCCAGGTGACGCGTCTGATCTCCTTCGTACGTCTGGATCAGGCGGGTGCGGATCCGTGCGTAGCGGGGAAGACTCGAGTCGGCGAACCGTTGCGCTGCGACGAGCATCGGATTCTCGAAGAACATGCCGCGATCGTGACCGCTCCCCGCGGGCTGGACCTCCGTTTTCGACTTGTGACGTGTCACGAGCGTGTCCCCCAGGTGGGGGAACCCGACCGCCCCAGGTGGCGGAATGCGCGGCTGGGTCCTACCTTGAGAGAAGCGCGCGGCCCCTCGCGCTCGGCTCGATCCTCACGCCATGGAGGGCAGAAGACGGATGCCGACTCTTGTTCGCAGCCTGCTGGTCACCTTCACCGTGCTCGTCACGGCCGGCGTCGCCATGACCGCGATCGACAGCGGCAGCCGTGCTGCGGTGCACTCCAAGCCGCCAGCGACGCTGCGAGGCACCTACTCGCTGATCCACGCCGACGGCGGCAAGTTCGACGACAGCCTCACCCCGGTCGTGTTCCACGACGGCAAGCTGATCGGCTCGAAAGCGTTTGGGATCGCGCCCGGCTCCCACGTCACGCTCGGCCGAGACGCGCTGATCAGCCACACGCTCGCCGCCTCGGCGGCGCTCGGCACGCGCAAGCTGCTCGTCGTCCCCGTCGTGTGGGGATCGAAGACGATCAAGGGCACGCAGAGCTCCGACAAGTCGTTCGGAAACGGGCCGCTTGCCACTTGGTACAAGACGGCGAGCTACGGCCAGTTCACGTGGAGCGCGAACGCGACGCCGAAGGTGAAGATCACCGCGCCCACCGGCACGTCGGTCAGCACGTGGCTGAACCAGGTGGCGAGCCGCGCGAACACGAAGATCAGCGCGCTCGGCTACAAGCCGGCCAACTACTCCGCCGTCATGTATGAGGTGCCGACCCTGTTCGGCGGGGCCGCCGGCTATGGCATGGTGCCGGGCCGCTACGCGTGGGTGAAGACGCCGCTGAACATCCGCGTCGCCGCCCACGAGCTCGGCCACACGCTCGGCCTCTACCACGCCCACGCCGACGAGTGCGGCTACTCGTGGATGCAGGCGACCTATGACACGACGATGGCGCAGAGCTGCTTCTCGGTGAACCACGAGTGCGGCGGCGCGCTGGGCAGCGTCGGCTCGAGCTGCTGGGCTGAGTACGGCGACCCGTTCGCCGCGATGGGCGAGTCGTGGATGCAGATGACGTCGAAGAGCCCGAACGCGGGATCGTTCGATGCGGCGGAGAAAGCGCAGCTGGGCTGGGTGACACCGACGAACGGTCGCGAGCAGACGATCACCCAAAGTGGCGACTACCCGATCTCACCCTATGAGGACTCGACCCACCCCGCGCCCCAGGCGCTGAAGATCACGACGCCAGACGGCACGTTCTGGTTTGAGTACCGCACGTGGACGGGGCTCGACAGCGTCTTTCAGAGCTACTTCGGCTACTACCGCGACCAGTACACCGGCTCGAGCGGCTACAGGTTCCCAAACCAGATCCTCGTCCATCTCGACCATCCCGTGAACGGCGGCGGCGACCTCGGCTCGCTGCTCGTCGACACGCACGACCAGCCCGCTCAGACCTCGCCGCTGTGGGACATCGCCGCCGTCTGCAACACCTACGGCCTGGCGTCGGTGCCCGGCTCGTGTGACTCGGGTCTGCTGAACGGCGAGCGGTTCGTCGACTTCCGCCAGTTCATCGTCGAGCCGGAGACGACCGGAACGGGGCAGGAGGTGCTGCACGTCGTGTTCGACTCGACCGGCCCGGACGTCAGCGGCATGACGGCCACGCCCCCGGACGGGTCGTCCTCGTCCAACACGTACCCGACGTTCCAGATCACGTCGCCGGCGACGGACGCCCAGTCAGGTGTCGCCTACTACCTGCTCTACGTCGACAAAGATCTGAACACGAACCCGCCGCCGGACGCGACGCTGATGGCGAATCAGCCGCTCTCCTGGTCGGGTGGCGTGTCCAGCGGCTCGCACACGTTCACCGTCGTCGCGGTCGACTGGGCGGGCAACTTCACCGTCGGCCCGACGCAGACGTTCACCGTCAGCTAGTCGACAGGCTCACGCAACGGCTGGGCGGAACGCTGCCAGCGCATCCGGATCGTCAATCGGATCGATCCCGCGAGCAGCCGCGTCGCGAACTGCCAAAGCGAGTCGGTCGCAGCGCTCGTTCATGGCGACGCCGGCGTCTCGCTTGACGCGCACCCAGCGCACGTTCGGGAAGCGGCGGATCGGCTCGTCAAGCGCTTCCCATAGGTCACGGTTCTTGACCGGCTTCCTGTCGCGCGTCTTCCAGCCGTTTCACTTCCACTTCTCAACCCACCGCTTCGAGTAGCGCGGCAACGGCGGTCATGCCGGCAACGGGGGCGCGGGCGGGAACGGCGGCAACGGGGGCAACGCCACCGGCGGCGCGGTGTTCACGGTGGCCGCCCCGCTTGTCGACTCGGGCAACAGCTATGCGGCGGATGCTGTCACCGGCGGTGCCGGTAGCGGGACCTGCACCAGCGCCGTCTGCTCTGGCGGAGCGCCGGGGATCGGCGGACTGGGAGGGCCAGGCGGTTCGGGCGGTTCGGGCGGATTCGACGGCGGTGGAGCGACGCAGCAGCCGCCCGGCAGCCCGGGCATCGCCGCCGCGTCCGGGCCCCATGGCAACCTCGGCGGACTGGGCACCGTCGGCACCGCGGGGGCGGCGTCGTCGCCGGACGAGGGCTGAGCTCCGCGAGATGCCCTACGCGCTCGACCCGGAGGTCCGGATCAGTGCATGCCGGCCGAGGTCGATCCCATGCCGCCGAGCGAACATCCGCCGACCCTCCTCGTCGAGCGAATCGTGTTCCCGCCTGTGATCGACGCAGAGCGGCGCGGGCAGCTTCTGGAGGATCGACCGCTCGCCGACCGGCGGCTCCACCCACAGTTCCACGATCAGCGCGGCCGCCTGCCGGCAGGGCTCGGGTTGAAGGACTGCGCACTGAAGACTCATAGCTTGAAAGCTATATCGCGTAGATGAGATATCGCTTTGAGGGAGGCCTGGACCCCCGCCCGGCCGGGAATCGACGCCACACCCGATGCGTTGCAGCGGATATGCCCGACCATTCCATCCTGATCTGGAGCGACTACATCTGACCATTCTGCCGGCTCGGCCAGGTGACGGCCGAGCGGGTACGGCGCGAGTTCGACGCCGACGTCGAGTGGCTCCCGTTCGACCTGCATCCCGAGTACCCGCCCGAGGGAATCCCGCTCGCCGATCTGCATCGGCGCTACGGGATCGGCACGGGCGCGGATGATCCGCTGATCGAGCGGTTCGCGGAGGCGGGCCTGACCTACAACCGGCCGGACATCGTCCCCAATACGCGTCTCGCCCTTCGCATGTCAGAGCTGGCCCGCGATGCCGGTCTGCACGACGCCTTCCACGATCGGCTGATGGACGCCTACTGGTCTGAGGCGACCGACATCGGCGACCCGGACCAGCTGCGCAGGCTCGCCGCGGAGGTGGGCCTCGACGCCGACGGGGTCGAGCGGGTGATCGCCGACGGCAGCCTCTATCTGGACGACGTGCAGCAGTCGACGGGCCAGGCGCAGTCGGTGGGCATCAACGCAATCCCGGCGTTCGTGCTCGACCGGCGGCTGATCGTGCTTGGGGCGCACCCGATCGAGACGTTTCGGTCGGCGTTCGCCCAGCTTGCGGCCGACGCGACTCAACCGGGGTCAGGCTGAAGCCCGAACCGGGCTACTGCCCGGTCGGGCACGGCTGGAACACCCGGCCGTCCAGGTCGACGTCATAGCGCACCGCCGAGAACCCGTTCGGCGGGCCGTAGACTGACGAGCAGAACGCCGAGTACCGGTGGCGGCCGGTGCACGCGGCCGACGGGGCGCAGACGTAGTGATCCTCCACGTACTCCGCATCCCCGACCCACTTCCCGAGTGAGGTGAAGTCGTCCCAGCCGCACGGCCGCGGGCCGCCGAGCAGGGTGCAGTGGATGCCGTACGCGCTCGTCCCGGCCAACTGCTTCGAGAAGCACTGCCGGTAGGGGTAGCACTCCTCGAGCACAGCGCCGTCGGTGTACCGCCGACCCCACCAGCTGAGCAGCGGCGAGTTCTTCCAGAGCACCGACAGGCCCATCCGATGGGCGAGGTTGTCCGCGTAGGCGAGGTAGTTCTGCGCATCGCCGGGCGTCAGCCCGAACCCGGTGGTCGACGGCGGGTCGAAGGAGTCGATGTCGTCGAACTCCACGCTGTCGAAGCCCTTCTCCGCGCACATGCCGATGCGTGCCTGAAGCATCGGGCGAAGCGCATGCAGCTGGCGGAAGTCGACCCATCGCTCCTCCGGGTACCCGTAGTACACATGCCCGAGCGTCCGCGCCGGGAACACCCCACCCGGGGTCGCATCGGGCCGGTAGTCCTCCCATGCAAGGTCGATGTAACAGACGGCCCGCGGGTGAGGCAGGGTGGCCGCCTGCCAGGCGGTGTGAATGGCATCGACCTCAGCCGGTGTCGTGAGGAAGCCGTCGACGTCGTAGATGTCCACCGCCCGCGGGCCGGTGCGCTGCAGCGGGGTGACCCGACCGATCTGCCAGTCCCACCGCATGGGGTGCCCTGTGCTGTCCATGTGCGGCGGCGCCCAGCAGGGCGCGGCGCAGACGGCGGGCGCGGGCAGCGCGCGTACCCGCCAGCCGAAGGAGCGGGTGAACCAGCCCGCGCGGTTCGCGACCTTGACCACGACCTGGTGGGGCCCCGGCTGCAGGTGGCGGACGCCGAACACCCGGGTGCGCGGCATCGTGTGCCAGCGCTTGCCGTCGAGGCGATAGGTCACGTCCGGCACTCCGTCGGCGACGTTGTAGTGCGGGGCGGTGACCTGGAAGTTCTCGGCGTTCGACCCCGTCAGTCCCTCCGGCAGCCCGTTCAGGAACTGGATCGACGGGCGCCGGCCGGCCGGGTACGGGGCGACCACGCCGGTCGTGGTCACCGACCGGCGCGCCCGCAGGACGACGAACGAGAACGTCGCCGGGTCGGTCTCCACGACCTGCTTGGCGATCTCGATCAGGCGAAGGCGGCGGCGGGTGTCGCCATGCCCGACGACGTAGTGCGCGGCCGCGTACGGCGTGGCTGCCCGGTCGGCGGCTCGGACACACCGGCGCGGGCCGCATCGGAACCAGCTGTACGCCACCTCGAAGCTGAGCAGGCGGTCACCTGACGGGACACGAGAGGGCCGCCATGACAGGCCCGCGGCCGCCACCCAGGCGCCGTCGCGAAGCGTGCCGTCGATGCGAAGCGTCCCCGTGGGGACCGGCGGCCGCAGCCGCGCGGCCGCGGCATGCGGGCGTGCGTGCGTTGCGGCGGACGCACTCGCACCGGCCGCGAGGCCGAGTACCAGGGAAACCGCGAGCAGGCACGCCGTCTTCACCATCACCCTCCGGCGATCACCTTACCCCACCGGATGTTGCCTGCGCCGGCGCCGCGTTCCCTTTTCGCGGATCCGGGCGAGCGCCGTGCCGACCGCTCCTGACCGCCGGAATCGCCGTTACAGTCGGCCGATGATCACCCGCAGGCGGATCCTGATGCTGCTGGGCGCGTGCGCCGCCGGCGTCGCCCTGCTGCTGATGCCGCTGGTCGTGATCCATCTGGACACCATGGGCGAGCTCAGCGACAGCCCGGCGGCGGTTCACGGGCACCATCAGGTCGCGCTTGTCCTCGGCGCGGGCCTCACCGCAGACGGCAAGGTGACATGGTTCCTCGGCGACCGGCTGGATGCCGCGATCGCGCTTTACCGCCAGCACAAGGTGGACGGGCTGCTGCTGTCCGGCGACAACCACGTCAGCTCCCACGATGAGCCGGGCGCCATGCGCAGCTACGCGCTGTCACAGGGGGTCCCGGCCGCCGCCATCACGCTCGACTACGCCGGCTTCGACACCTACGACTCCTGCTACCGCGCCCGGCACGTCTTCGGCGTGCGAAGCGCCGAGGTGGTGACGCAGCGATACCACGTGCCGCGCGCCGTCTACCTCTGTCGCGCCGTGGGCATCGATGCGGACGGCCTCGGCGTCCGCGACTGGGGCCGGGTGCCGACCGCGAAGATGATCGAGTATCAGGCTCGCGAGGTGCTTGCCGATGTCAAGGCTGTATGGGACGCGGACGTGAGCAAACCGAGCTCGACCTACCTGGGCAGGCACGAGCACCTGAACCTGCAGCCGGCCGCATGACGAGCGCCGAGCGATATCGAGCGGCGCGCGATGCCCGCATGGCGGAGCTGACGGGCCGGCCCGGATATCACCGGAACCTGGGGCTGTGCGCGGTGCCCGGAGCCGTGGTGGCAGTCGTCGGCATCGTCGTCGCTCCGATCCTGATCGTCGTCGGCCTGGTCGTCGCGGCCGCCGGGCCGATCGCGTACTACGCCTACCTGCGCAGCCAGGCATCGAGCGCCGCGAAGGCGGAGGTGATGGAGCAGTGGGCCGGCGAGCACGGCTGGCGCTACGAGCCCTCCCCCGCCCTGCCGGCCGACGTGGCCTTCTGCCGGGGCAAGGAGCGGATGGAGGCGTCGGACGGATTCGAGGGCGAGATGTGCGGCGTCCCGGGCCTGATCTTCAACTTCACCTACTCGACCTTCGAGACGCGGACGCGAACCGTGAGCGACGGCAGCGGCGGCATGCGCACCGAGACCTACACCGAGGAGGTCAAGCACGACCACACGGTGCTGCGCCTCTCCGTCGGCGCGGTCGACGGCATCACCACCATGCAGCTCGCCGACCGCGGGATCGGCTTCCTCGACCGCCTGAAGGCCGCCTTCGGGCCGAGCCGCGAGGTGGAGACCGAGAGCGTCGAGTTCAACAAGAAGTTCTCGCTGACCGTCGACGACGGCGCCGATCAGGCGGCCGTGCTGCGGATCTTCACCCCCGCCCTGCTCGTGCGGTTGATCAACGGCGAGTTCCCGCAGACCACATTCCAGTACGAGCGGGGAGCGCTGGCCTACGTCTGGGGCGATCAGTACGAGGTGGAGGACCTCGAGGAGATCGAGCAGCGGGTGGCGTCGGTCACGCCGCTCACCACCGCGCTGGCCACGGCTGTCTCAGCGATCCGCTAGGCCGTTGCGCTGAGCGGAGGATGGTGCGGGTGGCCGCAGCGGCCGCTCGTGCAGTCGGCGACGATCTGCGCCACCTGCTGTGGATCGTCGGCGATTTGCACCAGGTCGAGCTCCTCGGCGGTGATGTTGCCAGCGTCCTCGACATGCTCCCGCAGCCACGCGATCAGGCCGGTCCAGTAGCCGGCCCCGTAGAGCACCACCGGGAAGCGGTGGATCTTCCCGGTCTGCACGAGCGTGACCGCCTCGAACAGCTCGTCGAGCGTCCCGAACCCGCCCGGGAACACCACGAAGGCCTCGGAGTACTTGACGAACATCGTCTTTCGCACGAAGAAGTACCGGAACTCGAGCGAGATGTTCGCGAAGGTGTTCTCATGCTGCTCGTGCGGGAGCTCGATGTTGCACCCGATCGAGACGCCGCCCGCCTCGGAGGCGCCCAGGTTGGCGGCCTCCATGATCCCGGGGCCGCCGCCGGTGATGACGCCGAAGCCGGCCTGAACCAGGTGGGCCGCGGTCGCGCGGGCGGCCTCGTACATCGGCGAGTCGCGCGGCGTCCGCGCGGAGCCGAACACGGCGACCGCCAGACCCACCTCTGCGAGCCGGTCGAACCCGTTGACGAACTCCGCGGTGATGCGGTGGATCCGCCACGGGTCGGTGTGCAGGAAGCGCGTGTCCTCGCGCTGGAGCAGGTGCTCGTCTGCGGTGCCGGTGCGGGTCGGAGGCGGCTCGGCCACGGCGGTCAACCCTACAGGCGAGGGGCCGATCCTGCCGATAAAGGAGGGGTCGGCGGCAGGTCGCGCGCCGCCTGCATCGAAACATGCCCCGCCAGGTACACTTGACATATGCCCGTGACGACGACCCTGATGCCCGATGCCGAACCTGCGCCGGATCCCGAGGACAGTTCGCAGGCGGCCGCGCGCCGCGCAGCGGCAGGATGTCGCACGGACCGAACCGCAGATCTCTGAGCTGCAGTTCGGCGGGCTCCGCTGGCTGAACATCGAGTCGCCGACCGCGATCGAGACCGCGTACCTGGCCGAGCACTTCGAGTTCCATGAGCTCGACCTGGAGGACGTGCTCTCGACCCGGCAGCGTCCGAAGATCGACGAGTACGACGACTACCTGTTCCTCGTCCTTCACCTCCCCCGGTTCGACAAGTCGATCGGCCGGCTGAACGCGGCGGAGCTGAACGTGTTCGTCGGCCCCGACTACGTGATCACGCTGCCGAACCATCCGCTGAAGCCGGTCGGCCGCCTGTTCACCAGGCTGTCGAACAGCGAGGAGCTGCGGGAGGAGTACCTGTCGAAGGGCTCGGGCTACCTGCTGTACGAGATCCTCTCCGAGTCGTTCGACTACTGCTTCCCCATCCTCGACAAGATCGGGTTCAAGCTCGATCGCCTCCAGAACGCGATCTGGGAGGAGCGCAGCGAGGACGTGGCGCGCGACATCTCCAACGTCAAGCAGGAGATCATCGCCTACCGCAAGATCATCAAGCCGGAGCGCTCCACGCTGCGCCTGCTCGAGCGCGCGCGGACGCGCTACCTGTCGGAGGATCTCGAGGTCTACTTCGACGACATCGTCGACTCGTCCGAGCGCATCTGGGACCAGCTCGACAACTACAAGGAGGTCGTCGAGGCGCTCGAGCAGACGAACGAGTCGGTGATCGCCCACAAGCAGAACGACATCCTGCTGACGCTGACCGTGTTCAGCGTGATCATGCTGCCGCTGACGCTGATCTCGGGGATCCTCGGCATGAACGTGCCGATTCCGTTCCAGACCGAGCGGCACTCGTTCTACGACATCATGGTGCTCATGATCCTGATCGTGGGCGGGATGCTCGGGTACTTCCGGCTGAAGCGCTGGATCTGATGGCGGAGCGGCTGTGGGCGCCGTGGCGCCTGGAGTACATCGAGTCGGGCGGAGGCGACGGCTGCATCTTCTGCGAGAAGCCGGGCATGACCGACGACCAGGCGCTGATCGTGCACCGCGGCGAGCGGGCGTTCGTCGTGCTCAACCTCTACCCATACACGAACGGCCACCTGATGGTCGCCCCGTACCGGCACGTTGCCAGGCCGGGCGAGCTCGAGGCTGACGAACGGGCGGAGATGTGGTCGCTGATGGACGCCGGCATCACGGCGCTCGAGGGGGCGATGGCCCCGCAGGGGTTCAACTGCGGGATGAACCTCGGGCGCGTCGCCGGGGCAGGCGTGGAGGGGCACATCCACCTGCACGTGGTACCGCGATGGAACGGGGATACCAACTTCATGCCTGTGCTGGCGGACGTCCGCGTGATGCCGGAGCACCTGTCGCGCACGCTCGAGAAGGTACGGGCAGCCTGGCCGGCGCGCCAGGACGGGGTCAGGCTTCAGCCTGACCCCGGTTGAGACGCCACGGCCGCAGCCGGGGTCAGCCTGAAGGCAGACCCCTCAGCAGCTCCGGCACCTCCGCCAGCCCCGCCGCCCATCTCGCGCCGCCCGGCTCGCCGCGCACCCGGATGGCCGGGATTCCCACAGCCTCGGCGCCGGCCACGTCGGTGACCGGATTGTCGCCGATCATCCAGATCTCATCCACCTCGCCCGCCAGGCGCCGGGCAGCGGCGAACGCGCCGGGGTGCGGCTTCTCGTAGCCGATCGCCGCTGAGGTGATGACGTCATCAACCACCTGATCGAGGCCGAGCCCGGCCACCATCGCAGGCAGCTCGGGGACGTGGTTGGACAGGATCAGATGGCGCCATCCGGCCCGGCGGAGACGCTCCAACGACTCGAGCGCGTCGTCGTAGAGCGCCCACCCGCGGCGGTGGTCGACATAGAGCTCGTGCACGCGGGCCGCCAGCTCGCGAGCCCGAGATGGATCGATCCCAGCCGACTCGTACGATCGGGCCATGAGCGCCTCGACCTCCGACCACCAGGCGTCCGGGTCATTGAGATGCGGATGGGGCTGGTCGGGACGGTGCCAGGGAAAGCCGTCCCGCAGCGGATCGCGGATAGCCGCCTCGGGAACCGAGTGGCCCGGCTGGTGCGCGTCGAGCACCTCCATCAGACAGCCCCGCCACATGCCTGGCCTGTGAGCGAGCGTGCCGTCGAAGTCCCAGAGCAGAACCCGGCGATTCGCCGTCACAGGCTCTTTGCCATGTGCACCGCCGTCTCGCGCCAGCCGAGCGAGCGGTACAGGGACCGCGCAACCGCGTTCCCGCCGAAGACGTTCAGCTCGAGCTCCGTCAGGCCCCGGCGCGCAGCCTCGCGCTCGAAGGCCTCCATCGCCGCCCGGCCGAGGCCGCGCCCGCGCTCGGCCTCGTCGATCTCGATCTCGTAGAGGTACGCCACAGTTCGACCGTCGATCACCCGCTCGGCGAACCAGACCGTGCCCACGCGCCGGCCGTCGTCCTCGACGACGAGCAGCCAGTGGCCCGGCGTCTCCAGGCCGTCCGGCAGGGTCAGGGCATAGTCGCGATCGGCCTTGGCCCGGGCAGCAGCCGGCTCCATCCCGGAGAACTCCACCATCTGCCGCACGTAGCCCTCGCGCCCGTGCTCGGCGAAGGCGCCGAACTCGTCCTGGCGCATCGGCCGCAGCTCGACGCTCACTCAGCGACCCGCTGGAACAGGATGTGGTCGCGCCAGTCGCCGGCGATGCGCAGGTACCGCGGCGCGACGCCGATCCGCACGAAGCCGTTCTTCTCGAGCACGCGCTGGGACGCGAGGTTGTCGACCAGCGTGCCGGCCTCGAGGCGATGCAGCCCGATCCGGCCGAACGCCTGCTCGATCGCCAGCCCGACCGCCCGCGTCGCCACGCCCCGGCCGTTCACCTCCTGGGCCACGAAGTAGCCCAGGTTCGCGCTGTGGAACTGGCCCCGGACGATGTTGCTGATGCCGAGGGTGCCGACGATCGCGCCGTCCGCCAGGATCACGAACCGGTGGCGCAGGTCGGCGCGCGACTGGGCAACCGCCTGCTCGAGCTCCGTGCGCTGCCCGGGCACCGTGTAGAAGGCGTCGGGCCGGATCGGGTCGAACGGTGCCAAGAACTCGCGCTGGGCCGCGTACAGCGCGGCGAGCGCCTCGGCATCGTCCACCCGCGCCGGTCGCAGTTCGACCTGCTCTATCATCGCCGCGATGCTCAGCTCCTCCGTGTTCAAGGCGTATGACGTGCGGGGCATCGTGCCCGACGAGCTCGACGCCGACGGAGCGTATCGGCTCGGTCGCGCGTACGTGGCAGCGTTTGAGCCCGCCACCATGGCCATCGGCCATGACATGCGCCTGACCTCTCCCGAGCTGGCAGAGGCCGCCGCCCGCGGCGCCGCCGAGCAGGGTGCGGACGTTGTCAAGCTGGGCGAGATCGGCACCGAGATGCTCTACTTCGCAGTGGGCGAGTACGGCTACGAGGGTGGCATCCAGATCACCGCCTCCCACAACCCGCGCGCCTACAACGGGATGAAGATCGTCCGCCGCGGCGCCAAGCCCGTGGTGGCGACTCCGGCCTCGACCAGATCAAGCGGTTCGCCGAGGACGGCCTTCCCGAACCGGGCCGTGCGGGACAGGTGACCGAGCGCGACGTCTACGCCGGCTTCCACGACCGGGTGCTGCGCTTCATCGACCCATCAGCCGTCCGCCCGCTCCGGGTCGTGCTAGACGGCACGAACGGCATGGCCGGCCCGATGATCGGCGGGCTGCTCGAGCGCCTGCCGATCGACGCCATCCCCCACCATCTCGATCCGGACGGCAGCTTCCCGAACGGCGAGCCCAATCCGCTGGTCGAGGAGAACCGGCGGTTCATCATGGAGCAGGTCGTCAACGAGGGCGCCGACCTCGGCATTGCCTGGGACGGCGACGCGGATCGCTGCTTCTTCATCGACGACACCGGTCGATTCGTGGAGGGCGATCTGATCACCGCGCTGATCGCGCGGGCGATGCTGGAGGCCCATCCGGGCGCGTCGATCGTGTACGACCTGCGCGCCTCGTGGGCGGTGCGCGACTCGGTGGCCGAAGCGGGCGGCACGGCGCTCGAGAACCGCGTCGGGCACGCGTTCATCAAGGCCCGGCTGCGCAAGGAGGACGCCGTCTTCGCCGGCGAGGTGTCCGGGCACTACTACTTCCGCGACTTCTACTACTGCGACACCGGCATCGTGCCGGCGCTGGTCATGCTGGAGCTGATCTCGCGGAGCGGGAAGAAGCTGTCGGAGCTGCTCGCCCCCTACCGCGAGCGGTACCACATCTCCGGCGAGATCAACTCGACCGTGTCCGACGTGCCGCTCAAGCTGCAGGAGCTGAAGGACCGCTACGGCCCAGAGGCCAACCGCGTCTCGCACCTCGACGGCATCTCCTTCGACTTCGACGACTGGCACTTCAACGTCCGCCCCTCGAACACCGAGCCGCTGCTGCGCCTGAACCTCGAATCGGTGGCGTCCCAGGAGGCGATGGAGCAGCGGCGGGACGAGGTGCTCGCCGTGATCCGAAGCTGATGCCTGCGACCGACCGGCGGCCGCCGTTTCACTATGCCTACCGGACGCGCGTCGGCTTCGACGAGACAGACGCGCAGGGGATCGTCTACTACGGCCGCTACATGCCCTACTTCGACCGTGCCCGGGTCGAGTACCTGCGCGACCTGGGCGTGCTCGTCCGCGAGCCGGCCGACCCGGAGTTCGTGATGCGGGCGCAGCACGTCGAGTACCACGCGCCCGCCCGCTTCGACGACGAGCTCGAGGTCTACGTCCGCGTGCGGCGAATCGGCACGACCAGCGTGCTGTGGGAGTTCGAGGCCTACAACGCGACCACCGACGAGCGTCTCGTGGTCGCGACGCAGACCGCGGTCTCGGTCGATCTCGCTGAGCGCCGCCCTGTGCCGGTGGAGTGGCGCGTGCGCGAGGCGATCGCAGCGTTCGAGCCGGAGCTCGAGCTGTGAGCGCGGATCACTACCGCGACGTGCTGCGCGAAGTGCAACGAATCGTGCAGGACCAGGACGACTCGGACGAGATCCTGCGGCGCGTCGTGGACGTGCTGGAGGAGCGTTTCGACCACTACTCCTGGGTCGGCATCTACTTCGTCGAGGGCGACGAGCTGCAGCTCGGCCCATGGAACGGCCCTGCGGCCACCGAGCACGTCCGCATCCCGGTCGGCGAGGGTGTCTGCGGCGCCGCGGCGGCCAGCGGTGTCACCGAGATCGTCGACGACGTGAACGCCGATCCCAGGTATCTCGCCTGCTTCGCCTCGACGCGGTCGGAGATCGTCGTGCCGATCAGCTACGAGAACATCGTCGTGGCCGAGATCGACATCGACTCGGACAGGCCGGCTGCCTTCGGGGACGCGGATCGCCGGTTCCTCGAGGACGTCGCCGCGCTGGTCAGCCCCTACTGCCTGGTCGGGTGGGACACGGGCGGCGAGCCGTGGGAGCCGTGACCCCGGAAGCTCACCCCTTGGTCTCCCAGGCCGCCTCCTTGAGGGCCTGCGGCGCCCGCAGCCAGTAGCTCTCGCGCATCCACTCGATCGCCGCCTCGAGGCAGTCCTCGTCCTCGACGCTCGCGGTGATCCAGCCGTAGCGGCCGACGTAGCGCGCCTCGCTCACATACGGCAGGGTCAGCGCGATCTCCCGCTCCTCGCGCGTCAGCTTGAGCGTGATGCGCACCGGCGGCCCGTCGCTCATGATCGCGAACATGCGGCTGCCGCCGCCGACCTTGAAGACGTGCGATTCCGGCCCGAACGGGTGATCCTCGCGCGACTCCGGAAAGCGCAGCGCCATGCGGCGCAACCGCGACGCCCAGTCGACCGTCACCGGCCGATCGCGTGCAGCCGCTGGTCGACGATGCGGACGAGCGAGCTGGGATCCTCGATCCCGACGAACCGGAAGTCGGATTCCGCCTCCTCGGTGCCCGCCGTGTCCCAGTCGACGTCGCCGATGCCCAGCAGCCGCTGCATCACCGTCTGCGTCACGTTCACGTTCTGCACACGCGACAGCTGCGTCGAGTGCTCCCGGCGCGACACCAGGCCGGTGCGGATGTGGATGCGGCTGTCGGTCACGGTGTAGTGGGTGGTGGAGCGCTTGATCCAGCCGCCGACGTAGGTGAGGATCAGGCCGAGCAGCGTCAGTGCGGCGAAGATGGTCGGGCTGGGCGGATCGCTCATGGCCTTGTCGAGTCCCACCCAGACGGCCGCCGGGATCAGCGACACGAGCGTCCACTTCAGGTAATAGAGCAGCAGCGCCTTCCAGCTGGGATGGCCCTTCCAGACCACGCTCTCGCCCTGCAGCACCTCCATCTCCGCGAGTGTACCGCCGGATGCGGCGGGTCTGGCGACCCGTTCAGCTGCTCGGCGTCACGCGGTAGGCGTCGAACACCGCGTCGATGTTCTTCAGCGCTGAGATCAGGCTGCGCAGCGTCTTCGTGTCCCCAACCTCGACCGTGTACCAGTTCCGTGCCATCTGGTCGGCGACGTGGCCGCCGTACTCGACGATGTTGCAGCCGAACTCGGCGAACGTCCGGGCCACGTCCTCGAGCAGTCGCGGTCGGTCCCAGGACTGCAGCGCGATCGTCACCCGGAAGGAGCTGGTGGCCGCGCTCTCCCCATCCCAGCTGACAGCGGTGAACCGCTCGGGGTTGCGCCGCAGCGCCTTTACGTTGGGGCAGTCCTCCCGGTGCACGGTGATGCCGCGCCCGAGCGAGATGTAGCCCACCACGTCGTCGCCGGGCACGGGCGTGCAGCACTTCGCCATGCGCACCAGCACATCCTGGTCGACCGCGCCGTCGACACGGATGCCGTAGGTGCTCGACGCGGACGGCCGCTTCTGGGGCCGCCGGGTGACCAGGAAGTCGGCCTCCGGGGTCACCACCTCGGAGGTCTTCAGCTTGCCGAGCACCTTGGAGACGATCTGGCCCACCGGCACCTTGCCGGCGCCGATCGCGACGTAGAAATCGTCCGCCTTCTTGAAGCCCATGTCGCGGATGATCCCGGCGAGCAGCGGCGAGGCCGACACCTTCTGGTGAGGCAGCCCGTTCGACTTCAGGGCCTGGTGCAGCGACTCGCGCCCCTTGTGCTCGAGATCCTCGCGCGCCTGCTGGCTGAACCACTGCCGGATCTTGTTGCGGGCGCGAGAGGTCTGCACCAGGTTCAGCCAGTCCCGCGACGGCCCGCGCTCCTGCTTTGAGGTCAGCACCTCCACGAAGTCGCCCGAGTGCAGCGTGTAGTGCAGCGGCACGATCCGCCCGTTCACCTTGGCGCCGACGCAGCGGTGACCGACGTCGGTGTGCACCGCGTAGGCGAAGTCGAGCGGCGTCGCCCCGGCCGGCAGGCTCTTGACCTCGCCCTTGGGCGTGAACACGTAGACCTCGTCCGAGAACAGGTCGACCCGCAGCGTCTCCATGAACTCCTTGGGATCGCGGGCGTCGTTCTGCCAGTCCATCAGCTGCGAGAGCCACGGGATGGAGCCACCGTCCTTCGCCCCCGTGGCCTTGTCCTTGTACAGCCAGTGGGCGGCGATGCCGTACTCGGCCGTCTGGTGCATCAGCTGGGTGCGCACCTGGATCTCGAGCGGCTTGCCCTCTGGACCGATCACCGTCGTGTGCAACGACTGGTACATGTTGAACTTGGGCATCGCCACGTAGTCCTTGAAGCGCCCGGGCATCGGCTTCCACAGCGAGTGGATGACGCCGATCGCCCCGTAGCAGTCCTTGACCGAGTCGACCAGCACCCGCATCGCGGTCAGGTCGTAGATCTCGTTGAACTCCTTGCCGCCCTGGGCCATCTTGGCGTAGATCGAGTAGAAGTGCTTCGCGCGGCCCGAGATCTCCGCGCGCACGCCGGTGTCGTCCAGCTCGCGCAGCAGGATGGTCGACGCCTCCTCCACATAGCGCTCGCGGTCCGCGCGCCGCTGGTTCACCATCGCCTCGATCTCGGCGTAGCGCCGTGGATGCAGCGTCTGGAACGCGCGGTCCTCGAGCTCCCACTTGATCGAGTGGATACCGAGGCGGTGGGCGAGCGGTGCGTAGATCTCGAGCGTCTCGCGCGCCTTGGCCGTCTGCTTCTGCTTGGGCAGGGCATCGATGGTGCGCATGTTGTGCAGGCGGTCGGCCAGCTTGATCAGGACGACGCGCACGTCCTGCGCCATGGCCATGATCATCTTCCGGTAGTTCTCCGCCTGGGCCTGCTCACGGCTGGCGAAGTTGATCTTCGACAGCTTGGTGACGCCCTCGACCAGCAGCGCCACCTCGTCGCCGAACTCCTCCCGCACCTGGTCGAGCTCGGCGGAGGTGTCCTCGACGACGTCGTGCATCAGCGCGGCCGCGATCGTGGCCGAGTCGAGCTTCATGCCGGCGCAGATCTGCGCGACGCTCCAGGGATGGTGGATGAATGGCTCGCCGCTCTTGCGCAACTGGCCGGCGTGGTGGTCGCAGGCGTAGTCGAACGCCCTGCCGATCAGGTCGCTGTCCAGCTTCGGGTTGTACGCGGAGACCTGGCCGAGCAGCTCCTGGAGCAGGTGATCGTGCCGTTCGGCCTCCGCGCTGCGCGTCACGGTTGCCATGTTCACAGTGTAGTGGTCGATGCCCCGATTGCCCCGGGCGACGATTGATCGGATCTCATCTACACCGCGGCTGCGACCGGCTCCGGCGCCGGCTCGAGCGGCAGATCGCCGGCCGCGAGCCGGTCGAGGAAGGCAAGCGACGCGGTGTAGCGCTCCTGCGCCGCGCGGTACGTGGCGGACCGGTCGAGGTCGACCTTGCCCGCGGGCGGCGTCGACGGGTCGAGCCCGAGCTCCTCCAGCACCTGCGCGCACTTCTCCACCGTCTCCGGCGGCAGCAGCGGCGTCACGCCGTCCCGAGCCGCGCGCCAGACCGCCGCCAGAGCGGGCCGCAGCGGCTCCTGCCCCTCCGCGACCGAGCGGGCGAACTCGATCTCGGCCGCTCCCCAGACGACGTGCGTGCGCACCTCGGCCGCGAGCTCGGACAGGAGGGCCAAGCGGCCGGCGTCCGCCGGCGGGTCGAGCACGACCAGCTCGCGAAACCCTGCGGCAGCGCGCGGGAGCTCGCCCCACTCGGCCAGCGCGACGCCCGCGTCGCCGAAACGGGCCGGGTGCAGGATGCTCGAGAGCATTGCCATCCGCCGCGCCCGCTCGGCGACCACCACGAGCACGTCCTCACCGGCGGCCAGCAGCCTCGCGATCGTGGCCACCTGGGTGCCGCGGCCACGGGCGTCGATCAGCTCACCCTCGCCGGCGGCCCACGCCGGCGACGGCGCGGCGGCCGGTGGCTGCGCCGGCAACGGGCAGACGTCACGGATGACCATCTGCGGCGTGACGGTGCCGTTCCACTCGTTGCGCTGCAGGCGGAAGGCGACGTCATGCCGCCCAGGACGGCGCAGCTGCTCCACCCGCCGGCCCAGGCCGAAGCCGACGGCGCGGCAGCGGAAGCCGCCCAGCTCCACCGCCATCCGCAGATGCCGCCCCTCGCTCATCGTCTCGACCGCCGTCACCGACGCCCCCGGGGCGAGCAGCGTGACTGCCGGGTTTCCCAGGCCGCTGGGCTCCAGGCGCGCCAGCTCGTCCGCCAGCTCCAGCGACACTTCGGACGGCGCCACCACGGCGTCGACGTGGAGGGCGCGGCGCAGGTCGTCGTCGGCCAGCGCCCCCGCGGCGTGGTCGGCAAGCGCAGCGGAGAACGACTCGATGCGGCCGGGATCGATAGAGAGCCCGGCGGCGGCGCGGTGGCCGCCGAACTTCTGGAGGTCCGCGGCGCACGCCGAGAGGCCGGCGTGCAGGTCGTATGCCGGGATGCTGCGGCCCGATCCCTTCGCACCCTCATCGCCGACGGCGATCAGCACCACCGGCCGGCAGTACCGCTCGACCAGGCGTGAGGCGACGATGCCGATCACGCCCTCATGCCAGTCCGGCGAGGCCAGCACGTACGCACGCCGCTCACGCCACGCGTCGTCGCGCGCGTCGATCTGCGCCACCGCCGACTCGAGGATCTCCTCCTCCACGGCCTGACGGCGCCGATTCAGCGACTCCAGCTTCCCGGCCAGCTCGCGCGCCCGCTCCTGATCCTCGGTCAGCAGCAGCTCGAGTGCGACCCCGGGATGCCCCAGCCGGCCGGCCGCGTTGATCCGCGGGCCGAGGCGGAAGCCGAGGTCGGACGAGGTGACGCGGGTGCGATCGATGCGAGCGGCGGCCATCAAGGCGCGCAGGCCGACCTTCGACGTGCGGGCCATGCGGCGGAGGCCGGCGCGGACGAGCCCCCGATTCTCGTCCACCAGCGGGACGACGTCAGCGACCGTCGCCAGCGCGACCAGGTCGAGGTGCACGTCGAGCTCCGCCCGGTCGCGTCCGAGCCGGTCGAGCAGCGCCTCGCCCAGCTTGAGCACCACGCCGGTGCCGCACAGCTCGGGGAACGCGTATGCCGAGGGTCGCGTGCATACGAGCGTGCACTCGGGCAGCTCTTCGGCCGGGCGGTGGTGGTCGGTGACGATCACGTCCATCCCCAGCTCCCGGGCACGGCGCACCTCCGCCGCGGCCGTGATACCGCAGTCGACAGTCAGCACCAGCCCGACCCCCTCGCCGGCCAGACGCTCGAGCGCCTGCGCGCCGACGCCGTATCCCTCCTCGAACCGGCTCGGCAGATGCCAGCCGACGTCGGCTCCGAGCGAGCGAAGGATCAGCACCGCCAGCGCCGTGGCGCAGATGCCGTCGGCGTCGTAGTCGCCGTGCACGCAGACCTTCTCGCCGGCGTCGATGGCGGCGAGGATGCGGTCGACCGCGGCGCCCATCTGGTCGAACCCGAGCGGGTCATGCCGCGGGCCCTCCGCCTCGAGGAATGCCCGCGCCTCCTGCGGGGTCCGGTGGCCGCGCCGGATCAGCACCTCCGCCGTCGTGCGGCTGATGCCGAGCGACGAGGCCAGATCGAGCGCGTCACGCTCGGCGCAGGGCGCGATCAGCCAGCGAGGGGCATGCTGCTCCATGGCTCTCATGCTAGGACCAGGGTCGGACGTCGCCGCTGCCGGTAGCGTGCGCCCGATGAAGCCCCCGTTTCCGCCGCAGCGCACGGCACCCGTGGTCCAGGGCGACGGCATCGTCCTCTGCGCGCTGGAGCCCCGCGACACGCCCGCCATGCTCGAGAACGACCGCGACTCCGAGACCGCAGCACGGTTCGGCTGGGACCCGGGCGCGGCGGCGCTGTGGCGCTGCGAGGCGGCCATCGAGCGTGCAGCCGACCTGTGGCGCACCGGAGAAGGCCTCACCTTCGCCGTCCGCGAGGCGTCCGGCGGGCCGCTGCTCGGAATCGTCGATGCGCAGATGCGGGAGCACCCGCCGGGTGCCGAGACCGGCGACCGGGCGGTGGAGCTGTCCTGGACGACGATGCCAGGGGCGAGGGGCCGCGGCACCGCGACTCGAGCCGTCCGCGCCATGGTGAGCTTCGCCGGCACCCTGGGGTTCGCGGAGGTCTGGGCGAAGGTCGACCGCGACAACCCCGCGTCCCTGGCGGTCGCGCGCGCGGCGGGCTTCCGCGAGGTGTCCGGCGACGTACGTCGGGTGGTTCTGTCGGCATCCACGGGCAGCGGCTGACGTTGCACGACGACGACGTGGTGGTGAGCGAGCAGGTCGTTCGAGCCCTGCTGCAGCAGCAGGCGCCCCAGTGGGCTGAGCTGCCGCTGCGCCTGGTCGGCGAGATCG
>Ga0066662_10000293_pt1 | contig 21804 bp, 6 predicted proteins | sample GraSoiAngelo_111_FD_133939 | JGI IMG/M metagenome (GOLD analysis project Ga0066662, IMG submission 133939) | Grasslands soil microbial communities from the Angelo Coastal Reserve, California, USA - 14_0903_12_40cm | ecosystem: Environmental > Terrestrial > Soil > Grasslands | place: USA...
AGGATATTTCAACCGTCCGGATTTAACCGAAGAACGTTTCCTGAAGAACCGCTTCGCCAAAGAAGAGGGAGCGCGGATGTACCGGTCAGGGGACCTGGGGAGATGGCGGCCGGATGGAACCATCGAGTTTATCGGACGGAATGATTCCCAGGTGAAGATACGCGGCTACCGCGTGGAGTTGGGTGAGATTGAGGCGATGCTGCAGCAGCAGAGCGGGGTGCGAGGCTGTGTGGTGGTGGCGAAGACCGACGCAAATGGAAGTAAAAGGCTGGTGGCGTATGTGGTTGGAGACCGGGATTGTGATGAGTTGCGGCGCGATCTGAAAGGTAGGCTTCCGGCCTATATGGTTCCAAGCGCCATTGTGGCCTTGCCGGAGTTGCCGCTCTCGGGCAACGGGAAGGTAGACCGTGAGGCCTTGGAAAAACGCGAGGACCTGGGGTCGGGAGCCGGGCACTACGAAGCTCCTGGCACTGCGGTAGAGCAGCAACTGGCAAAAATCTGGGTTGAGTCGCTGGAAGTCCGGCGCGTTGGGAGGCACGATGATTTCTTTGATCTGGGAGGACACTCATTGCTGGCGACATTAGTAGCGACAAGGATGGGGAGCACATTTGGAATCCATGTTCCTGTCCGGGCATTATTCGAGTCGCCTACGCTTGCCGAACTGGCAGAGGTGATAGAAGCCGGCTTGAAATCACCGGGAAGGAAATTAGGGAGCGACAAGGGCGCAGTAAGAACGCCGGTAGCTTCTCCAAGGCCTTCTCTTTTCCCGCTGTCCTACCAGCAGGAGCAGCTTTGGGTACTGGATCGCTTCAATCCCGGCAATGCGTTCTACAACATTCCGATCACATGGAGGCTCAAAGGCGATCTGGATGTTTCCCGCATGGAGAGAAGCTTGCAGGAGGTCGTGCGCCGGCATGAAAGCCTGCGAACCTGCTTTGTGATGGAGCACGAAGAACCAAGGCAGAAAGTTGTAGAGGCGGCACTCGATGTGCGGTTGCCGGTACTGGATCTGCGGCAGTTGGAGTTGGGCGAGCGAGAGCAGCAGGCGAGGAAGATTGTGGCGGAAGAGGCGGCCAAGCCATTTGAGTTAAGCCAGGCGCCCTTGATGAGGGGAGTGTTGGTGCGGATGGAGGAGAGGGAGCACGTTTTAGGGCTGACGCTGCACCACATTATTTGTGACGACTGGTCGCTGGGTGTCTTGATGAAGGAGTTGGGGAAATTGTATGAGGCGTATGGAAGAGGAGAAGAGTCGCCGCTGCCGGAATTGGTAATGCAATATGGGGAGTATGCACTGGAGCAGAGAGAAGGGCTGAGCGGAGGAAAGTTCCAACAGCAGATGGAGTACTGGAAAAGACAGTTGGAGGGGATGCCGCAGGTGCTGGAATTGCCGACGGACCACGTGCGTCCGGCGCGCGAGAGTTTCCGCGGAGCGTCAGAGCAGCGAATTCTACGCAGCGGCCTGCTGGAACGCGTGAACGCCCTGGGTAGAGCAGAGAAGGCGAGCTTGCTCATGACCATGCTGGCGGCCTTTCAGGTGCTGCTGATGAGATACAGCGGCCAGGAGGATTTTGGAGTCGGCACCGTGGTAGCTAACCGCAAGCAGATGGAGACCAAAGAGCTGATTGGTTTCTTCCTGAACACGCTGGTGATCCGCGCCGATCTGGGCGGCAAGCCCACCTTCCGCGAAGTGCTGCGCAGGGTGCGGGAGTCGGTGCTGGCCGGGTATGAGCATCAGGACCTGGCATTTGAAAAGCTGGTGGAAGAATTGGCGCGCGAGCGTGACGTTAGCCGCAGCCCTGTCTTTCAAGTGGCGTTTACGTTGTTGCGAAGATCGATGGAGGGCAAGTCGGAATTAGGCGGATTGGAGATAGTCCCATTCGAACTGGATCCCGGTACGTCTAAGTTCGATCTCATCCTGGGTGTAGAAGAAGCCGGACAGAACGCAGCGCTTAGCCTCAACTACAGCAAAGACTTGTTTGAGGCGGAAACCATCCGGCACATGCTGGAACAGTATGAGCGTCTTCTGGAAGGAATCGTTGCAGATGCTGACCAGCCGGCTTGGGCGTTGCCCATGATGAGCGAACTGGATGAGAAGGTACTGTCCGGCTGGAATTCTGCAAAACCGGCTTCGCCTGAAGAGAAGAACATCATTGAGGTTCTCGACGCCTATGCAGTGGGCTGGCCGCAGGAACCGGCTGCAATTTTCGATGGAACACAACTGAGCAATGGGGAGCTGAACAGCAGGGCCAACCAGGTTGGAATTTATCTGGGCTCTATGGGAGTGGGACCGGAGTCACTGGTGGGTATTTTCATGCCGCATTCGAGGGAGATGTTGGTGGCCATGCTGGGCGTACTGAAAGCCGGTGGCGCATGGCTGCCTCTGGATATCCTGAATCCCAAAGATCGTTTGCGGTCCATCATGGAAAGTTCGAAAGTTGCCGTGTTGCTGACCGTGGAGAGCCTGCGCAAGCGCCTCCCGCAGACTGATACACCTGTGGTTTGTCTGGATTCGGAATGGGAGAAGATAGGGCAGCACAGCGCAACCAGTCCTGAGGTTCAGATCAATCCCCGGAACCTCGCCTGTGTCATCTATGCCGCTGCCTTGGAGGGACATGCCCAAGGTCTCATGCTTGAGCACAGCGCGCTGATGAATCTTGCCGTCACTGATATGGCTCATCAGAATGGCCATGCCCGGAAGAATAGCAGTCTGGAAATCTGGCGGCGCTTGACTTCCAGTTCTTTCCCGGTTTCCGCTTCGGCCTTACTCACACCTGTTGCAGAAGGGCAAGCAAACAGATTCAAGCCACGCGGCAATGCGGAGATCTACCTTCTTGATTCGCACTTCCAGCGTGTTGCCCTGGGAGTTCCGGGGGAACTGTGGATGGGCGGACCTGCCGCGGGCCGGGGCTACCTGGGGCAGCCTTCACTGACTGCGGAGAAGTTCCTTCCCAATCCGTTTACATCGGAAATGGGCCGATGGATACGCGGGAGTGGGGAGCGCGCCCGATATAGAGAGGATGGAACGATCGAGCTTATGGGCAGACTTGATGAGCGCGTGGAGATCGAAGGCGTCCCGGTGGATCTGCGGGAAATTGAGGCCACTGTGGCGAGCTATGAGAACGTGCAGGAGGCGGTGGCAGTTGTTCGTCCCAATGGCGAACTGGTGGCTTATGTCGTGGTCCGCAACGAAAAGAGATTGGGGCAAAACGAGCTGCGCAGCTATCTTGATGACAAGCTGCCTCTGTACATGATTCCGGGCACTTTTATTACCTTGCAGCAGTTGCCCAGGAATGCCAGAGGTGAGGTGGATCGGGCTGCCTTGTCGGTTCTGGGCCAGGAGCAATTGACAAAGGAATTTGTGCTCCCGCGCACCGAATTGGAACAAACCATTGCTGCTGCCTGGAAGGCCGCCCTCGGCATCGACCAGGTGGGCGTGTATGACAATTTCTTCGATCTCGGCGGACACTCGCTCCGCATGATCCAAATTCATCAGAAGCTGCGGGCGGAACTTTCGGTTGATATTGAACTTCTCCACCTCTTTCAATTTCCTACTATTGATTCTCTCGTCCGCTTTCTGAACGCAGGTTACAACTTCGAAGGGAAGTCCCGCGAAACGCGGGACCGCGCAGGACGGCAAAAAAGCGCTATCCAGAAATTAAGAAGGACGCACACACAATGAGCAGAGATGTACTGGACGGAATAGCAATCATCGGCATGGCGGGGCGGTTTTCCCAGGCTCCCAATCTCCAGCGGTTCTGGGAGAACCTCTTTCAGGGAACTGAATCGATATCGTTTTTCTCCGAGCAGGAATTGGAACAGGCCGGATTCAGGCCTGAACTGATTCGCCATCCGAATTATGTGAAAGCCAGGGGAGTGCTGGAAGGCGCTGATTTGTTCGATGCCGGTTTTTTTGGTTACTCGCCGCGCGAAGCAGAGCTGACGGACCCGCAGATACGGTTGTTTCTGGAATGCGCCTGGGAAGTTCTGGAATTCGCAGGATGGAACCCGGAGAAATTCCCCGGCATGATCGGCGTTTATGCCGGAATGTCATTCAGCTCTTATGTATGGCAGCTTGCGGGAGAAGATACCGACGGCGATTCAGTCAGCGCTTTTCGCATCCTCCTGGGTGGCGCCGAGAAGGACCACCTGGCGACCACCATATCGTATCGCCTTAACCTGCGCGGCCCGAGCTTGAACATCCAGACTGCCTGCTCTACCTCGCTGGCCGCTGTGCATACGGCTGCCCGGGCGGTAATGACCTATGAGTGCGATATGGCGATTGCCGGCGGATCGACCGTCAATGTACCCCAGCGTACCGGCTACTTGTACGAGCCCGGAGGAATTTCTTCAGCAGATGGTCACTGCCGCAGCTTCGATGCCGAGGCCAGCGGCTCGGTGAGCGGTGATGGGGTTGGAGTCGTTCTCTTGAAGCGTCTGGAGGATGCAGTTGCTGACGGCGATACGGTGTATGCGGTCATCAAGGGCTCGGCGATGAATAACGATGGTCGCAGGAAAGTTGGTTTCACTGCACCCGCGGTGGAAGGGCAGGCGGAAGTCATTGCCCTGGCGCTTGCCGCAGCAGAAGTGGAATGTGAAAGCATTGGTTATGTCGAGGCCCATGGCAGCGCCACGGCGATGGGCGATCCGATTGAGATTGCGGCGCTCAACCAGGTCTATGGCCAGGCAGGCCTCAAGCCCGGAAGCATTGCCGTGGGATCGGTGAAAAGCAATCTTGGTCATCTGAACTCGGCTGCCGGAGTGGCTGGGCTGCTGAAGACCGTTCTGGCCCTCCAGCATGGCTCTATTCCCGCCTCCCTGAATTTTCGTCAGCCCAACCCCGCGATTCCTTTCGCCCGCGGACCTTTCCGTGTGAACCACACGCTCACGCCCTGGCCGCAGAGCAATAAGCCCAGGCGTGCAGGAGTAAGTTCCTTCGGGATCGGCGGCACCAATGTTCATGTGATTCTAGAGGAAGCGCCGGAGAAAAAACCATCAGAACCGGCGAAGCCGTGGCAACTCATCACCATCTCTGCCCGGGGCCGCGAGGCGCTGGAGCGAGCGACGGATCAACTCGCCACACATCTTCTCGAACATCCAGAACAGAATTTTGCCGATGTCGCATTCACTTTGCAGGAAGGCAGGAAAGCTTTTGAGCGCAGACGCATGGCTGTCTGTCGCGATCCTTCCGCCGCGGCCAGCCTTTTGCAGGCCCGAACTCCTTCCCAGGTATTCACCGCTGTCGCACCATCGCGGCGGCGTCCGGTTGCTTTCCTGTTACCCGGCCTGGGAGATCAATACCTGGATATGGGGCGCGGCTTATATGAATCGGAGCCTGAGTTCGCGCGGCATGTGGACCATTGCTGTGAGCTTCTCCAGCCGCTTCTGGGAGTTGACCTGCGCAAGACCATGTATCCCGATCCCAGAGTGCGCCAGCAGAACGAAGTCAGGACGGAAGAACGCATGAACTTCCGCAGCCTGGTGCAGCGCGCGCGCGCAGACAATTCCCCCGCTTTGCAGGAAATTCACCGCACATTATGGGCGCAGCCCGCACTGTTTGTCATCGAGTATGCGCTGGCTAAGCTGTGGATGAGCTGGGGCATCGTTCCAGAAACCATGATGGGCTACAGCATTGGGGAATACGTGGCTGCGTGCCTGGCCGGCGTTATCTCTCTCGAAGACAGCTTGCGAATGCTGGCGGTCCGGGCGCAGAGAATTGAAGTGCTGGCTCCCGGCGCAATGCTGGCCATTGCAGCGTCAGAAGAAGAAGTCCGGCCGCTGCTCACCCCGGAAATTTCCATGGCGGGCATCAATGGCAGATCACTCTGCGTAGTTGCAGGTGCGCCGGAGGCAGTGGATGCATTACAGCAACGGCTGGTCCGCGAAGGCGAACTGGTATGCAGGCGGCTTCTTGCAACTCATGCTTTCCATTCACCCATGATGACGCCAGTGGCCGAGGAATTGACGAGAATCGCGCGCTCCATCCGTCTCAGCCCTCCCAAAATTCCTTACATCTCCAACGTAACCGGCAAACCGATTACGGATGCTGAAGCTACAGATCCCGCATACTGGGCGCAGCACCTCACGCAGCCGGTACAGTTTGCGGCAGGCTTGCAGCACATGTGCACGCCCACCGCTCCGGTATTCCTGGAGGTCGGTCCCGGTCAGATGTTGACCTCTCTTACCGAACAGTATCTTTCCGGCAAGGGCATGGCTGACCGGGTTGCGCTGCCCTCCCTGCCACATGCATCAGACGCGCAGCCGGATCGTGCTTTTATTCTCAGCACCCTTGGAAACTTGTGGCTGGCTGGCATTGAACCGGATTGGGCCGCTGTCCACCGCCATGAACGTCGAGGCCGCCTCCTGCTTCCCACGTATCCTTTTGAGCGGCAAAGCTATTGGCTTACGCCGCGCCGGCGGCCGCAGCCGAGACAGGAGGCCGAGCCCGCAAAGGCCGCTGCCGTAGCTGCACCGTTCGCCCAGGAAATAGCTTCATCCAACCACGGCATCCAGCCGGAAGATGATGGTGTAGAGAATTCGCGGGCACATCTGGGGGCCGAATTTGTCGCGCCCCGCAATTCCACTGAACAGAAGATTGCGGAAATATGGGAAGAGCTGTTGGGGATTCATCCCATCGGAATTCATGACGAGTTTCTCCGCCTGGGCGGCAATTCGCTTTTGGCCATAAAAGTAGCAGCGGAGTTGCGTGAAGCATTCCAGATCGAGTTTCCCCTTGCTGCGCTTTTCCAGGCGTCTTCCGTGTCTGAGATCGCCCTGGTGGTTGAGGATGCCCTGCTGACCATGATCGAGAACATGGATGACTCTGAACTCTCCGGAATGGAAACAAATGATATCCGTCCGTCCGCCATGGATTGAGGCTAAGCAATCTGGGGAAAACACGGAGCATCGCCGTATAGGGCTACGAAGATTCATCGGTTTTGCAAAGAAGGGAATTCATGGAGCAAGCGAAAGAAAAACTGAGGGCTTTTCTGGCACGGCACATCGCGGGCCGGACGATTGCCGATGAGGACCAGATTTTTGCCTCTGGCTTTGTCAATTCCATGTTTGCCATGCAACTCGTATTGTTCCTGGAAAAGAACTTCAAGATTGCCATCGGCGATGAAGACCTGGAACTAAAAAATTTTCAGAGTATCAACGCCATGGCCGAGCTGATAGAGAGAAAGACCGCACACTCTCAGAACGGTTCGAATTCATGAGTAGTCTTTTCCAGCAGCCGCAAGTATTCGAGTGTCACCGTAAGCCGTCTTTTCGCGCGTTGGCGGCAATCTCGTGAGAATGGGAGATTTCTAAAAACATGAGCAATGAAGTTCACGGCAAAGAGCCAGGCAATCATCAGGAGCGGATTTCCCGGCTCACACCGGCCCAGCGCGAAATGCTTGAGAAGCGGCTGCGGGGTGACGGACCACGCAACGCGTCCAAATCCGTCCTCAAGCGTCGTCCCACTCTGGACTATCCCATCACTGTTGAGCAGGAACACCTGTGGGTGCAGCAGCAGATAGACCCGAATGTCCATTACTTCAACCATAGCCATGCCTACCGGCTGAAAGGCGAGTTGAATATTGCTGCGCTGCAGCGAACCATCGATGAGATGGTGCGCCGCCATGAGAATTTCCGTACATCTATGCCGGAAATTGACGGCAAGCCCAGGGCGATAGTTGCCCCTCAGCTTCAGTTCCCGATCGAACGGGTGGAAGTTCCGGAGTTTCCTGTTGAAGACCGGTACGACCGTCTTCAGGCTCTGGTTACAGCCTACACGCGCCGTCCTTTTGACCTCGTGAATGGTCCTTTGATTCGAGTCGTTCTTTTCCGCGTCACGGAAGATGATCATGCAGTGATGATTACTCTCCATCACATCATCACGGATTTTGTCTCCTATGATCTGGTTGATCAGGAGTTCTTTACTCTCTACGACGCTTTTTCCCGCGGATTGCCATCCCCTCTTCCTGAACTGCCGGTTCAATATGGGGACTTCGCATATTGGCTGGACCAGTGGATGAAATCTGATGAAGCCGCCCGGCAGGCTGACTATTGGACCCGCAAACTCGCAGACCTGCCGCGCCTGGATCTGGTAACCGATATGCCCCGCCCGCGTAACCGGACTTTTGATGCCGTGCGCCTGGTCTGGATGTTGCCGCAGCCGTTGTGGGTGCAGTTTAAAGAGCTCACGTTTGCTGAGAACGTGACACGATTTACGGCTTTTCTGGTCGTCTTTGCCATGCTCCTGCGCGAATATAGCGGCAAAAATGATATTCCCATTGCCACCCCGGTGAGCAGCCGCAAGCACCTGGAAACTCAGCCTTTGATCGGCTACTTTCTCAATACCATCGTCTATCGTCTGGATTTATCGGGCAATCCCACTTTTCGTGAGTTGTTGCAGCGCACGCGCCTGACCACCGTGGAAGCGATGGCGAACTCTGATTTGCCCTTTGAGTATCTGTTGAACAAGCTGCAGGCGGAGCGTGATCCCGGTCGCGCGCCGCTGGTGGATACCTCCTATGCTTTCGGCAACGATCACAAGTCCGCACAAGCTCCAACCGGCATGGTGATGGAAGAACTGAATCCTTTTTATCAGTCGGGCTTTCTGGATATCAATCTCGGAGTGAACGATAACACCGAGCACGCCGTAGTCGTTTTTGACTATCTTGTCGATCTCTTCCTGCATTCCACAGGCGAGCGGATGCTGCTGCACTTCCAGCGTTTGTTCGAGCAGGCGACGGCTGATCCGAACAAGCGCCTGGGTGACTTTCTGCTGATCGATGACTCTGAGCGGCAACAGATTCTTACAGAATGGAATGACACCGCTGCGCTCTATCCCGCCACGCACACAATTCAAGATTGCCTGGCCGCACAGGTTGCAAACACCGGAAGCGCCATTGCTGTTCGAGCGCCGCAAGCCGAGCTGACTTACGCTGAGCTGAATAAGCGGGCCAATCGTCTTGCCCACAGGCTCATCAAGACCGGCGTCAAACCTGAAAATCCGGTGGCCATCCTGATGGAACGCTCTGTGGACATGGTAGTTGCCACGCTTGCGGTAGTGAAAGCCGGTGGGGCATATCTGCCGCTGCACCCGGCCTATCCGGCCGAGCGAATGAATTTGATCATGGAAGAGGCGGGCGCGTCCGCGCTGCTCCTCGACCGTACCACCGCCAAACGCGGGCTTAATCACAGCCAGCTTATCGTCGTGGATGACGATGCGTCCCTGGCGGCGGAGAATGATAACGATCCTGGTGTGACATCTGATCCCGACCAGCTTGCGTATGTGATCTATACTTCGGGATCCACGGGCACACCCAAAGGCGTCTCCGTCACCCATCGCAATGTTCTCAGCCTGGCATTCGACCGTAGCTGGCGAGAGGGAAGTCTGGAAAGAGTGTTGTTTCATTCCTCCCACGCCTTTGACGCTTCAACATTTGAGATATGGGTTCCCTTGTTGCGGGGGAAGCAGGTCATCATCGCCCCGCCCGGCGAGTTGGATAGTGCCGCTTACCGGCGTTTGTTCCAGGAAGAAAAGGTTACTTCTACCTTCCTTACCTCCACGCTTTTCAATGCACTGGCTCAGGAGTCCCCTGGATGCTTTTCTGGTGTCCATGAGGTATGGGCGGGTGGCGATGTGGTTCCCGTCGTTGCCGTCCAGCGATTGCGCGAACATTGTCCTGAGACACGGGTGTGCAATGTCTACGGGCCAACGGAAGCTACCACCTTTGCCACCTATTATGAGGTCTCTGACGCGGAGAAGTTGACCGGCAATGTGCCCATTGGCCGTGCTCTGGATAACCACCAGGTCTATATTCTGGACTCTGTCTTCAAGCCGGTCCCGGTAGCTGTTCCCGGTGAGTTATTGATCGCCGGGGATGGAGTGGCGCGCGGATACCTGCGGCGGCCTGATCTTACCGCAGAACGTTTTGTTCCGAATCCCTTCGGTAACTCCGGCGCGCGCATGTATCGCACCGGAGATCGGGTGCGCTGGAGAGAAGACGGGCAGATAGAGTTCCTGGGACGAACCGACCAGCAGGTCAAGCTTCGCGGGTATCGCATCGAGCTGCCGGAAATTGAAGCGGCGCTGTTGAGCTGCTCCGGCGTGGGGCAGGCAACCGTGATGATGCATTCAGACAGCCGGGGAGAGAAGCGGCTGGTTGCCTATGTGGTGCCTGCTTCCGGCCACAGCCTGAACGCAGATGAGTTGCGCGAGTCCCTGGCCCTTAAGTTGCCCAACTACATGGTGCCTGCCTTTATCAAGGTACTGTCTTCTTTGCCTTTGAATTCCAACGGCAAGCTCGACCGCAAGAGATTGCCCGCGCCTGAAATCACGGCAAGCGGTTCAGGGCGCAAGCCTCGCACTCACTCTGAAGAAGTTCTCTGTTCCGTCATGACGCAAGTGCTGGGTGTTTCCCACATCACGGCGGATGATAACTTTTTCGCGCTGGGCGGCGACAGCATTTTGGCTTTTCAACTTGTCAGTCGTGCGCGGCAGGCGGGATTGCTTCTCAGCTTGCGCGACGTCTTTGAACAACCCACGATTGAGGCCCTTGCAGGTATTTCCAGCGCGCCAGGTGCTGCGGCTGCTGTGGCTGACGTTGGAGTAGGCGCAATGCCGCCCACTCCCATCATGGGCTGGTTCCTGGAGTCAGGTGGCACACTGGAGCTCTTCAGCCAGTCCATTGTGCTGCAGGTACCGGCTCATCTGGAGCGCCGGCATCTGGTGCGCGCTTTGCAAGCGATACTCGATCATCACGATGCCTTGCGTCTGCGTTTCACCGGCGCAAAGAAGCGCAGGGAAGAGTGGAGTCTGGAAGTTCAGGCGCAAGGCGCGGTGCAGGCTGAATCGTGTTTGCACGTAGCAGACATCACAGGACTTGACGCCGATGCCCGCAGGCAGAAGATACACGAAGAAGGACAAGCTGCCGAAAGACGGCTCTCTGCTGAGAGCGGATTCATGCTGCAGGCCGTGTGGTTTGATGCGGGCCGCACTTCACCCGGACAATTACTGCTGGCCATTCATCATTTATCTGTGGATGGAGTTTCCTGGAGAATCCTGGTGCCGGATTTTGCTGCCGCCTATACAGCAATCGCTGCTGGACATCCTCCGGCTCTTGAACCATGTCCTGTTTCCTTCCGTGGCTGGGCTGAGCGATTAAACCGTGAGGCGCTGAATCCGGAGCGGGTGAAGGAACTCTCCTTCTGGACTGGCATGTTGAAGGACGCGCAGGAACTTGTTCCCAACCGCCAGCTTGTTGCCAGCCGCGATACTGTGGGCAGTGCTCACCAGATCGCTTTTACGTTGCCGCCCAAAGTGACTGCTCCTTTATTGAACAGGGTTGCAGGGGTATTTCATGCGCGCATCAATGACGTGCTGCTCACCGGGCTGGTTCTCAGCATTCTGAAATGGCGGCGGCAATCCGGCGATGGCGCCTCCGTCTTGATTGATATGGAAGGCCATGGGCGGGAGAACATTTTTGACGGCGTGGATCTTTCCCGCACGGTGGGATTTTTCACCACCATCTTTCCTGTGCGTCTTGATCCCGGCACATTGGATATTGAAGAAGCCTGGGCCGGAGGCGAAGCGCTGGGAAAGGCGCTCAAGTCGATTAAGGAACAGCTCCGCTCGATTCCTGACAACGGGATTGGTTACGGATTGCTGCGTTATTTGAATCCTGAAACTGCCTCGGTTTTGTCACGTCTGCCTAAATCGCAAATAGACTTCAACTATCTGGGACGTTTTCCGGTAGCGGAAACCGCCGATTGGACGCCCTCCGAATCTTTCAGCGGAGGCCTCGATCCTGAAATGGCCTTCCACCATCCGTTGCAGGTCGATTCCATGGTATTGGAGCGTGCTGCCGGTCCGGAGCTTACGGCTGTCTGGACGTGGATGCCGGGAATATTTTCAGAAAACGATGTTCGTTTGATTGCAGACGGATGGTTCCACATGCTGGAAGCGCTTGTTCAGCATAGCGAACAGCCCGGAGCAGGAGGGCTCTCTCCATCCGACGTGCCCCTGGTCGCTCTCTCTCAAGCTGACATCGACCGGCTCGAAAGCCAACACAGAGAAATTGAAGACATATTGCCGCTCACACCGGTGCAGGAGGGAATGCTCTTCTATGCTTTCTATGATGCTGGTGGACCTGATGTTTACAACGTCCAGATCATGCTTAAGCTGGAAGGGCTGCTGGACGAAAAAGCGCTTCACGATGCAGCGAGAGCTTTGCTCGGCCGCCACAAGAATTTGTGCGTAGCTTTCGAGCACAAAGATCTGGAACGGCCGGTGCAGATCATACCAAAAGATTTTTCCCTGCCGTGGAACACCCTGGACTTCTCGGCGCTTGAGCCGCAAGAGCGTGAAAAGAGTTGGACGGAGCTCGTGCAACGCGAACGTCTGGCCCGTTTCAGCCCGAATGTCTCGCCGCTGTTTCGGTTCCTTCTGGTACGCTTTGCCCCGGAAGAATCCCGCCTGCTGATTACCACCCATCACATTCTGGTGGACGGATGGTCCGTGCCCTTGATGATTCCCGAGTTGCAGACCCTCTACGAGTATCATGGCAGCGCTGCTGCCTTGCCCCGGGTCACTGCGTACCGCGACTACCTGGCGTGGCTGGTCAGTCGGGACCGCAATGCAGCCGAAGCTGCCTGGAAGGAAGCGCTGGCTGGAATTGAAGAAAGCACGCGGCTCAGCTCGCGCGACTCCCTGGGCGATCCCAAAATACCTGAACGAATGATTGTTGATCTTGACGAAGAACTCACGCAACGGCTCACAACGCAGGCCCGCGCTCGCAATCTGACCGTCAACACCATAGTTCAAGCCGCCTGGGCTGTTCTGCTGTCACGTCACACTGGCCGGGAGGATGTAGTGTTCGGCAGCACCGTGAATGGACGCTCTCCGGAGATCGCGGGCGTTGAAAGCATGATCGGACTCCTGATCAACACCGTGCCCACGCGGGTCACGATGCGCTCCGCCGATTCGTTCAACGATCTCGCCAGCCGGTTGAATCAGGAACAATCCCGCCTTCTGGCTCATCAATATCTCGGATTGGTGGAAATTCAGCGCCTGGCCAGGATGCATGAATTGTTTGACACGCTGGTGGTCTTTGAGAACTTCCCCAGGGGAGAGGAAGCGGATGTGCAACCGTCCAAGGGTCTGCAGTTCTCCATAGTGGACCTCAATGATGCCGCACATTATCCCTTGACTGTGATAGTTGCTCCCGGCCGGAGACTGGCTGCTTATTTTACGTATCACCCGGATCACTTTAACGCCGATTTCGTGGAGCTTGTGAGCCGCCGCTTCATGCGCCTGCTGGCAACGTTTGCCACTGCACCCGATCAGCCTGTCAACTGCATCGATTTGCTCGACGCGCGAGAACGCCGGCAGATTGTGGTGGATTTCAATCAGACATATACAGAGTATCCTCGCAACAAAACCATGATGGAGCTCTTTGCAGAGCAGGTCCAGCGTCGCGGGGAAGATGTGGCGGTGATCTGCGACCAGGAAAAAATCAGCTATGCCGATCTGGACCGTCGTTCCAACCAACTGGGACATTATTTAAGGAACCTGGACGTTGGTCCGGAAAAGCTGGTGGGCATCAGCGTCGAGCGCTCCATAGACATGGTCCTCGCAATGCTGGGTATTCTCAAAGCCGGAGGAGCGTATGTTCCCATCGATCCTGCCTATCCACCGGATCGGCTGCGCTTCATGGCCGAGGATTCTGATATTGGTGTCTGGCTGACACAAAGACACCTGGCCAATCGCATCCCCAGGTTGAAAACGCGGGTGGTCTGCCTTGATGGTGATTGGGAGGAGATCGCGCAGCACAGCTACCAGAGCTTGCAACCCGAGGTGTTTCCGGAAAACCTTGCCTATGTTGTTTATACGTCGGGCTCCACGGGACAAGCGAAAGCCGCAGCGGTAAGCCATCGCAGCATGATCCGGCTGGTGCGCGAGACCAACTACATCCAATTCCAGGGCGATGAGGTGGTAGCCCAGACTGTCAACATGTCCTTTGATCCTTCCACATTTGAGATATGGGGAGCGCTGTTGAATGGGTGCCGGCTGGCGATCATCACCAATGACGTGCTGCTCGATGTAGAAAGATTTGCGGCAGAGATCGTGGACAAGGGTGTGCAAGTCATGTTCCTGGCGACCGCCTTGTTTAACGAAGTAGGACGCCTGAAACCCGACATGTTCAATTCAGTGAAGAACCTGCTGTTTGGAGGCGAAGCCGTTTATCCCGTAACCGCGGCCGCCGTGCTTGAGCAGGGCGGGCCGGAGCGGCTTGTGAATGCCTATGGGCCGGCCGAGTGTACCACTTTCAGCGGCTGGTATGTCGCCAAAGAAGTAGCCAGAGACGCTGTAAGTGTGCCTATCGGCAAGCCGGTCGCGAATACTCAGCTCTATGTGCTGGACCGCAACATGAACCTTGAGCCCATTGGAATGATGGGCAAGTTGTACATCGGTGGCGAAGGACTGGCGCGGGGCTATTGGGGAAGGCCGGAATTAACAGCAGAGAGATTTGTTCCCGATCCTTATGGCCAGCCGGGAAGCCGTCTCTATACCAGCGGAGATCTTGCCCGTTGGATGGAAGATGGCAATCTGGAATTCTTTGGCCGCCAGGACAATCAGATCAAGATACGCGGCTTCCGCGTGGAGTTGGGCGAGATTGAGATGGCCTTGCTCCAGCACGGCGGAGTGCGCAACTGTGCCGTGGTGATGAAGACTCTAGGCAGCGGCAAGCAGTTGGTGGCTTACGTCTCCGGCGAAGCCAAGGCTGACGAGTTAAAGAATTACCTGAAAGCCAAGCTCCCCGAATACATGGTGCCGGGTGTTTTCGTGGTGTTGCCCGAGTTGCCACTCAACACCAATGGCAAGGTAGATCGCAGAGCTCTTCCTGAGGTGGAAGACAGCGCGCTTTCAGAGGTGCAGGAAGGCGCGCCGGAGGCAATGACTCCTGTTGAGGAATTGCTTGCCGACCTTTGGAAGGAGGTGCTGGGAGCTGCGCGCGTCTCAGTACGCTCCAACTTCTACGATCTGGGCGGACACTCATTGCTTGCGCTCCGCGTAGTATCCCGCATCAACGACTATTTCCAGACGGGACTTTCGGTACGGACTCTTCTTGAATATCCGGTGCTGATGGAGTTTGCGCAGAGGCTGCGCTCCATATCCACGCGCCCCGTTGAGGAGATGGAAAAAATAGCCAGGATTGGGTTGATGGTTCGCAGGATGACTCCTGAGCAACGTAAAGCTGCCCTTTCCAAACAATGAAATCCGTTTGCGCGAATGGGACCGAATTTGCACGAATACTTTGGAAAAATGTTTATGGAGCGCAGCCGCCCTCGGCCCCTATTGTGCGCCGCATTTGCGCACAATAGGGGCCGAGGTGCCCTTGGCTGCGGGATAGATCTTTCGTGAGTCGAGAAGAATTTGACGAATAGTGACACAGAGCGACAGCAGATTTTGCATGAGTGGAACATGACGCATGCGGAATATCCAGAGGATACGTGTATTCACGAGCTGTTCGAAGCCCAGGTGAAGCGCGCGCCGCAAGCTACGGCGGTGGTGTTCGGCAGCGAGAGGGTGAGCTATGACCAGTTGAACCGGCGGGCCAACCGTCTGGCGCATTATCTGCGGAAGCATGGAGTCAAGCCGGAAGAGCGGGTAGGCATCTGCGCGGAGCGGGGCGTGGAAATGGTCGTGGGACTGCTGGCGGTGCTGAAAGCTGGAGGAGCGTATGTGCCGCTGGACCCGCAGTATCCGGAAGAACGCTTGCAGTACATCGTGAATGACAGCGCACCCGTGGCCGTGCTCACGCACAGGAGCACGGAAGCACTGCTGAGAAAAGTCGGGAATGGAATCAGGGTAATTGGATTAGACGGAGACGCGCATGGAAATAAGGGAAGTGAAGATGAAACAGAAATAAATCCGGACCGCGCGAGTGTAGGGCTGGCATCGAATCATCTCGCCTATGTGATTTACACCTCCGGCTCCACTGGCGTGCCGAAGGCGGTAATGCTGGAACATCGCAACGCCGTCAACCTGATCTGCTGGTCGCACCAGGTTTTTAGCGGCGATGTCCTGTCGCGAACATTATTTTCCACCTCCCTCAACTTTGATATGGCTGTGTATGAGTGCTTTGTCCCTCTCACGCGGGGCGGCAGTATCCGCATAGTGGCCAATGCGCTGGATTTGGACCAAGGAGTGGATGTAACGCTGATCAACACGGTCCCCTCGGCCATGAAGACACTGCTGGAACAGCGGGCAGTGCCGGCAGCGGTACAGGAAGTGAATCTCGGCGGGGAGCTTTTGCGGCGGGAACTCGTGGAAAACATTTTTGCAGACACACAAGTGCAGCAGGTATGCAACCTGTATGGCCCCACCGAGACCACCACCTACTCGACATGGGTAAGGATGAAACGCGAAGACGGATTCGTAGGCCATATTGGAAAGCCGGTCGCCAACACCCGTGTGTACATCCTGGATAAGGCGATCGATCCGGTTTTGGTGGGAGTGAAGGGCGAGATCTATATCGGAGGCGCAGGTGTGGCCCGCGGATACCTGAACCGCCATGAACTGACGGCGGAGCGCTTTGTGCCCGACCCTTATTCGGCGCAAGCGGGTGCGCGCATGTATAAGACCGGCGACATCGGCAGGTGGCAGGCGGATGGGAATCTGGAATATCTGGGACGCAACGACCATCAGGTGAAGATTCGCGGGTTCCGAATTGAGCTTGAAGAAATTACAGCGCGGCTACAGGAGCACCCGGCAGTAGAGGAAGCGGTAGTGATTGCTCGGGAAGATGCTCATGGAGAGAAGCATCTGGTGGCTTACTACGTGATCGACCGCGCCTGGCAGGGCAGTGAGGAGCATGGCACACAAGAGGCGCTAAAGACCAGGCAGATGAACTCCCATGGTCTTTTGAATCCACGACCGGTTGAAGCTCTGGTACCCGAATTCCTTCGCTGGCTTGAAGCAAGACTGCCGGAGTACATGGTGCCGGCGGCCTATGTGCGCATGGAGCAGATGCCGTTGACAGCCAACGGCAAACTCGACCGCAAAGCATTGCCCGCCCCCGCATCAGATGCGTACTTGAGGCAAGCCTACGAAGCACCACTGGGAGAGACGGAGGAGATGCTGGCGGGAATCTGGGCCGACTTGCTCCAGGTGAAGCGAATCGGACGGCGCGATCATTTTTTCAGGTTGGGTGGACACTCACTCCTGGCAGCGCGAGTCGTAACGCGGATTCATCAAGGATTGAGTGTGGCGATGACAGTGGGGGATCTGTTCGCGCACCCGGTGCTGGCCGATCTGGCTGTTACTCTGAAGGGCGCAACGCCAGTCGAGCTGCCGCCGATTGTGCGTGTGGAGCGAGGCCTGCGGCTGCCTTTGTCGTTTGCGCAGCAACGCCTGTTCTTTTTGTCGCAGATGGAAGAGGCGAGCAAGGCATATCACGTGCCTTTAGCCTTGCATTTAAAGGGCGATCTGGATGCGTCCGCTTTGCGGCGCGCGCTGGACCGGATTGTGGCGCGGCATGAGGCTTTGCGCACCACTTTTGTCCTGATTGATGGCGAGCCTGTGCAATACATTGCCTCCACTGCGGATAGCCGCTTTCATCTGCTGGAGCACGATGTTTGTGGCCATCGGGATGCGTCAACGGAACTGAATCGTCTTCTTGCCGGGCACGTGAATGCATCTTTCAATCTGCAAACCGGGCCCTTGATTCGCGGATTATTGGTGCGCGAGTCGGCGGATGAGCATACCTTGCTGATCACCATGCACCATATCGTTTCTGACGGGTGGTCGCTGGCGGTTTTCCATGATGAATTGAGCCAACTGTACAGCGCCTTCCGGCGCGGGGAAGAGGACCCATTGCCGGAATTGCAAGTCCAGTATGCCGACTATGCGATGTGGGAACGGCAGTGGCTGGAAGGAGAAGTACTGAAGCAGCAGGGTGAATACTGGAAAGCCGCCTTGCAGGGCGCTCCGGTGCTGCTCGAGTTACCCACGGACCATGTGCGGCCGATGGAGCAGGATTATCGGGGAGGAGTGGAGGAACTGGTGCTGGAGCACGGACTCACGGCGGGTTTGAAAGAGTTGAGCTTGCGGCACGGAACAACTTTATATATGGTGCTGCTGGCCGGCTGGGCAGCGTTGCTCGCGCGATTGTCAGGCCAGGCAGAGGTAGTGATTGGCGCCCCGGTGGCGAACCGGGGGCGGGCGGAGATTGAAGGATTGATTGGATTTTTTGCCAATACTCTGGCCCTGCGGGTGGATGTAAGTGGCGCAGTCTCCGTGAAAGAGTTGTTGCAGCGGGTGAAGGAAACGGCATTGGCAGGGCAACAGAATCACAACCTGCCGTTTGAGCGCGTGGTGGAAATCGTGCGGCCCGAGCGGACTCTGGCCTACAATCCCTTGTTTCAGGTCTCGCTCGCCTGGCAGAACACGCCGCAAGGGGCCGTGATGCTGGGCGGGGTGGAAGCCAAGCCGCTGGAGTCGCTGCCTTATCAGTCGGCAAAATTCGACTTGACGCTTTATATGCGTGAGGCAAACGGGACCATCACCGGCGAATTGGAATATGCTGCCTCGCTCTTTGAGTCCGATACCATCAGGCGCTATCGCGAATATTTTCGCAGGCTGCTGGAAGCAATGGTAGCGCAAGAATGGGCCGTTGTAGAGCGGCTGGAGATACTCAGCGAGAGTGAGCGGAAGCAGGTTCTATACCAGTGGAATGAAACTTCAGTTGAATATCCGTCGAATAAGAGTGTTGCTGAGTTGTTCGCCGAGCAGGTGGAGAAGACTCCGAAAGCGCCGGCAGTGGAATATGAAGGCCGGCAGTTGACCTATGGCGAACTGAACCGGCAGGCGAACCAGTTGGCGCATTATCTACAGGCTTTAGGCGTAAAACCGGAGATGCGGGTGGCGCTCTGCGTGGACCGTGGCTTGGAGATGATCGTAGGGATCATGGCCGTACTCAAGGCTGGAGGCGCGTATGTGCCACTCGATCCCGCCTATCCGCAGGAACGATTGCGGTACATGCTGGAGGACAGTGAACCGGTTGTTCTGCTGACGCAAGCCCCGGTGAGGGAGCGGCTGGGGTCATTGCCTGCCAGCCTGACTACTCTGGATTTGGCTGATACTCCTTCTTGGGAGAGCCTGCCGGAGACCAACCCGGAGGCTGTTGGCCTAGGGCTGATCCCAGGGAATCTGGCATATGTCGTTTATACCTCCGGTTCCACAGGCAAGCCCAAAGGCGTGATGGTGAGTCAACGGAATCTTGTGAGTTCAACTTTTGCCAGGAAGCTGGTTTACGGTAATACGGGCCGATTTTTGCTGCTGTCTTCCATCTCATTTGATATGTCGGTGGTCGGTATCTTTGGAAGCCTTCTCCATGGAGGTACGCTCATCATCGCCCGTACCGATCTAGTTCGCGATGCATTGCGTCTCAATCAGGAGGTCCAGCGCCTGGGGGTGGAAGGCCTCATCTGTGTTCCATCCTTATATAGGCACTTTTTGGAATATTCCGTTGGTTCCGAAAAGAAGAAACAGCTTTGCCGGGTCATAGTTGGGGGCGAGGTTTGCCCTTCGGACTTGGTGGCCAAGTCAGCCCTGCAAGAACCCCAGGTTGAGCTATTCAACGAGTACGGTCCCACCGAAGGTACGGTGTGGGCGAGCGTGCACCGTTGTCCCCACCCATCGGGGAGACAATCAGTACCCATCGGACGGCCCATTGCGAATACTCGAGTTTACATTCTGGATACGTGGGGAGAACCGGTTCCGGTGGGAGTCGCGGGGGATCTGTACATCGGGGGAGCGGGTGTGACCCGGGGATATTTGCATCAGCCGGAGTTGACTGCGCAGCGTTTTGTGCCTGATCCGTATGCAGTACAAGCGGGTGCGCGCATGTACAGGACCGGCGATATAGGCAGATGGCTGGCGGATGGAAGCCTGGAATTTCTGGGACGGAACGATGACCAGGTGAAGATTCGTGGCTTTCGAATTGAGCTGGGAGAGATACAAGAACGGCTGCAGGAGCACCCGGCAGTGGAGGAAGCAGTAGTCATAGCGCGGGAAGATGCGCCTGGAGAGAAGCGCCTCGTGGCTTACTATTCTCCTTCGACTCTGCACCATTTCCCTGATCTCGAATCCCAGATCTCCGATCTGCGCTCATTCCTCTCCGAGCGTCTGCCGGAGCACATGGTGCCCGCAGCCTATGTGTTGCTGGAGTCCTTCCCCCTGACGCCCAATGGCAAGCTCGATCGTAAGGCTCTGCCGGCCCCCACGGGAAATGCGTATGCAGTGCACAGGTATGTGCCGCCACAGGGAAATTTTGAAACCGCCCTGGCGGTAATCTGGGCGGAGGTTCTCAAATTAGAGCAGGTGGGCCGTTACGATGACTTCTTCGCGTTGGGTGGACAATCTTTGGTCGCGCTCCGTGTACTGTTCCGCGTGAATGACTGCTTCCAGACGGAACTCTCGGTGCGCACCCTTCTTGAGCATTCAGTGCTGATGGAGTTTGCGCAGAAACTGTGCTCGATTTCCGGACGCAACCCCGAGGCATTGGAAAAAATAGCGGAGATTTGGCTCAAGGTCCACCGGATGACATCGGAAGAACTCAAAACCGCTCTTGCCGTGCAGTGAAACTGCCGTGACGCCATTCTTAGATTTTCTTTAAGTCTTTTAGAATGTCTAATATGCGGAGCAAATGCAGTTATTAAAATTCTCAGATTGCGAATATTCTTGGTATCATATTTTTTTTGTTGCTTTGCTTCGCATATTGCGAAGAAATTCTTATTCTTACGCAACTTCGCGTAATGCGAAGCGTCTAACCTAACGGATGCACAATTGAGAGTTGTCGGTGAAGGTGTTATCGACAAAGCCATTAAAAAGCATGGTGATTTGTCCGGTCCGCTTTCTGCTTGGTTCAAGATCGCATCGATGGAAACCTGGCAAGGACTAAACGACATCCGCAAGACCTTTCCGAGTACCGATGGAGTCGCCGGAAAGTTTGTATTTAACATCAAGGGAAACAGCTATCGCTTGATCGCAACAATTAACTTTAGAAGTCAGATACTGTTCATTGAACACGTTTTGACACATGCAGAATACGACAAAGGAGATTGGAAATGAGTGCAGCTTACGCGATGTCATATCCCACGCTGCTTTCCGAGATACAGCCTGAGGTCGTGCATGATGAGACACTCAATGAAAAGTTTATCGGCGTTCTTCGCGATCTTGATGGACGCTGGGACTCACTATCTGGGGATGAAAGAAAGCTCCATGAGTTGCTGGTATTAATCATTCAGGATTTCGAGAAGCGTACATACAAAGTTGATGCCGCAACGCCAATTGATGTGATTGAAGAACTGATGGCAGCGAACAACTTAAAGAACAAAGATTTGGTCGGTATTTTTCCTACTGAAAGTGTTGTGTCTGAAGTTCTTAGCGGGAAGAGAGGATTGACGGTTGAACATATTAAGCGTCTATCAGAACGCTTCAATGTGTCCCCAGCCGTATTTTTTCCTTAGTCCCGCGGGTTTTGCTGGCTTACTGGCCTATTTTTCTGCGCTTTTCCGGTGAGAATTTTGCTGCTTGCCTTACGGCCCTTTTCTTCCCAACTTGCCAGCCCTCGCTGGCAGCATTCGCGCTTTGCCTATGGAATTCAAAAATGGCCCGCTACTCCGCTGTGGGTGTGCGACATAAAAGTGAGAACTAAGCGCGCCTCGCCTCCCAATAATCCTCAAACCGACCACTGAGTCGGCAACAGCGAAGGGCGATGATGGCGTTGGCACCGCGAACGGTCCAGAACA